>Ga0154344_103_pt1 | contig 223402 bp, 209 predicted proteins | sample RifGroA2_FD_115872 | JGI IMG/M metagenome (GOLD analysis project Ga0154344, IMG submission 115872) | Curvibacter sp. GWA2_64_110 | reverse complement strand
GAACTTGGCCGCCAGAACGGTGGTGATGGCCGCCGTCAAAGTGGTCTTGCCATGGTCCACGTGACCAATGGTGCCGACGTTGACGTGCGGCTTGGTGCGTTCAAATTTCTCTTTTGCCATTTCAATTTCTCCAAAGAGCAATGCCCGTGTGTTGGTTTAACGTTTGCACCTGATTGCTTGATCGCCCCGCACGGGAACAGGGCGGCACCAGATCGCAGACAAAAAGAATGCCCCGGGCCTGGCCCGGGGCGAATCACTTACTTGGCGCGTGCAGCCATGATGGCCTCGGCCACGTTGCGCGGAGCTTCGCTGTAGTGCTTGAACTCCATCGTGTACGTGGCACGGCCCTGCGACATGGAACGCAGCGTCGTCGAGTAACCGAACATCTCGGACAGCGGGACTTCGGCCTTGATGGCCTTGCCGCCACCGACCATGTCGTCCATGCCCTGCACCATGCCGCGACGAGAGGACAGGTCGCCCATCACGTTGCCGGCATAGTCTTCCGGGGTCTCGACTTCCACCGCCATCATCGGCTCAAGGATGACCGGATTGGCCTTGCGGCAGCCTTCCTTGAAACCGAAGATAGCAGCCATCTTGAACGCGTTTTCGTTCGAGTCGACATCGTGGTAGGAACCGAAAGTCAAGGTCACCTTGACATCCACCACCGGATAACCAGCCAGCACGCCGGAGTTCAAGGCTTCGATCACACCCTTCTCCACCGCCGGGATGAATTCGCGCGGCACCACGCCGCCCTTGATGGCGTCGACGAACTCGAAGCCCTTACCGGCTTCGTTCGGCTCGACCGTGAACACCACGTGACCGTACTGGCCCTTGCCGCCCGACTGGCGCACAAACTTGCCTTCGACTTCCGTAACCTGTTTACGGATGGTTTCGCGGTAGGCTACCTGCGGCTTGCCGACGTTGGCTTCCACGCCGAACTCGCGCTTCATGCGGTCCACGATGATTTCGAGGTGAAGCTCGCCCATGCCGCCGATGATGGTCTGGCCGGATTCTTCGTCGGTCTGCACGCGGAACGACGGATCTTCAGCAGCCAGGCGCTGCAAGGCAATACCCATCTTTTCCTGGTCAGCCTTGGACTTCGGCTCCACCGCCTGACGGATCACCGGCTCAGGGAACACCATGCGCTCCAGCGTGATGACAGCGGAGGGATCACACAGGGTTTCACCGGTGGTCACATCCTTCAGACCCACACAGGCAGCAATGTCGCCAGCGCGAATCTCTTCCACTTCTTCGCGGTTGTTGGCGTGCATCTGCACGATACGGCCGATACGCTCTTTCTTGCCGCGCACTGCGTTGTACACGGTGTCGCCCTTTTTCAGGACGCCGGAGTACACACGCACAAAAGTCAGCTGGCCCACAAAGGGGTCCGTCATCAACTTGAATGCCAGCGCGGAGAACTTTTCGTTGTCGTCAGCCTTGCGGGTGACTTCTTTCTCGTCCTCATCGAAACCAGGCACCGGCGGCACGTCCACAGGGGAAGGCAGCAGCTCAACCACGGCGTCCAGCATGCGCTGCACGCCCTTGTTCTTGAAAGCGGTACCGCACAGCATGGGCTGGATTTCGGTTGCCAGGGTGCGCTGACGCAGACCAGCCGTGATCTCATCTTCCGACAGATCACCCTCTTCCAGGTACTTGTTCATCAACTCTTCAGAGGCTTCAGCCGCAGCTTCCACCATCTTCTCGCGCCATTCCTTGGCCAGCGGAACGAGGTCAGCCGGAATCTCTTCGAAGGTGAACTTCATGCCCTGGGAAGCCTCATCCCAGATGATGGCCTTCATCTTGCGCAGATCGACCACGCCGGTGAAGTTTTCCTCGGCGCCAATCGGGATCACGATCGGCACGGGGTTGGCCTTCAGGCGCAGCTTCATCTGGTCCACGACCTTGAAGAAGTTGGCGCCGGTGCGGTCCATCTTGTTCACAAAGGCCAGACGCGGCACCTTGTACTTGTTTGCCTGACGCCACACGGTTTCAGACTGGGGCTGCACGCCACCCACTGCACAGTAGACCATGCAAGCACCGTCCAGCACGCGCATGGAACGCTCGACTTCAATCGTGAAGTCCACGTGACCGGGGGTGTCGATGATGTTGAAACGGTGCTCGGGGAAGGAGTTGTCCATGCCCTTCCAGAAGCAGGTAGTCGCAGCGGACGTGATCGTGATGCCACGCTCCTGCTCCTGCTCCATCCAGTCCATGGTGGCGGCACCGTCGTGCACTTCACCGATCTTGTGGTTCACACCGGTGTAGAAAAGAATACGCTCGGTCGTGGTGGTCTTGCCAGCGTCAATGTGCGCCGAGATGCCAATATTGCGATAGCGCTCAATGGGGGTATTGCGTGCCATGATGTTCTTTCGTTGAAACGGGGAAGGCCCGCACACGGCGGGCCTGCACACCAATTGGGGCAGTGGAGCTTAGAAGCGGAAGTGCGAGAAAGCCTTGTTGGCTTCGGCCATGCGGTGCACTTCGTCACGCTTCTTCATGGCGCCGCCACGACCTTCCACGGCCTCCATCAATTCATTGGCCAGGCGCAGGGCCATGGACTTCTCGCCACGCTTGCGGGCGGCTTCCTTGATCCAGCGCATGGACAAGGCCAGGCGACGCACCGGGCGCACTTCCACCGGCACCTGGTAGTTGGCACCGCCGACGCGACGGGATTTCACCTCGACCATCGGCTTGACGTTGTTGATGGCGGTAGTGAAGAGTTCCAGCGGGTCTTTGCCGGTCTTCTGCTCAATGGTTTCCAGAGCACCGTAAATGATGCGCTCGGCAACCGCTTTTTTGCCGCCTTCCATGATCACGTTCATGAACTTGGAGAGCTCGACATTGCCGAATTTCGGATCCGGCAGGATTTCACGTTTAGGGACTTCGCGACGACGTGGCATATTTCACCTCAATTGCTTCAGTTGGTGTCTTTTCAAACACCGCGAGAGCCATTTCGAACTCTCACTTACTCGACCCACGCTGACCTGTTCCGGCCTCGCGCTTCGGGTCACTACGCTCAAACCGCCAGCCAGGCGGATGAACACCGATACTTCAAAAATCAGGCTTGAAAATTAAGCCTTCTTCGGGCGCTTGGCACCGTACTTGGAGCGCGACTGCTTGCGGTCTTTCACGCCTTGCAGGTCGAGCGAACCGCGCACGATGTGGTAACGCACACCCGGCAAGTCCTTGACACGACCACCGCGCACGAGCACCACAGAGTGTTCCTGCAGGTTGTGGCCTTCACCGCCGATGTAGGAGATGACTTCGAAACCGTTGGTCAGGCGCACCTTGGCGACCTTACGCAAAGCGGAGTTCGGCTTCTTGGGCGTCGTGGTGTACACACGGGTGCAGACACCGCGGCGCTGCGGAGAGTTTTGCATCGCAGGGCTTTTGGACTTGGTCGTTTCGACCTCACGCCCCTGACGCACGAGCTGGTTAATGGTTGGCATTGAAAAACGTCCCTCAACGTTTGAAAAAACGAAAACGTGAAACCCTTCGGAAATTCCGAAAAGCCTTCGAGTGTATCAGGTCAGACCACCCGCTGCAATGCCTTTCGGTCAACAGCGATAGCGTCCACTCACTTCAAAAAAGAGGCGGCTTACTTGATCCACAAGCGCAGCGCATCCCAGGCGCGTCCCAGCACCCCAGCCTGCTCAACCGCCTCCAGAGCCAGCAATGGCACATCAACAAGTGACTGCTCACCAGCAGTCACCTTGAGCGTGGCCAGCGGCTGCCCTTTGGGGAACGGCGCCACCAGCGGGTCGACCCGTACCACTTCCGTCTTGAGCCGGGTGGCCGTGCCAGCCGGTACCGCCACCACAATGGCCTGCGGCCGGCCCAGGCCGATCTGGGAGGATTTGCCCTTCCAGACGCCGGCCGTGACCACCGCCTGGTCGGCTTCGAACAATTTGACGGCCTCAAACGCGGTGTAGCCCCAGTTCAGCAGTTTTTGCGACTCGTTGGCACGCGCCTGTTCACTGACGGTACCCAGCACGATGGACAGCAGGCGCCTCGGACCGGCCGCTTCGGGCGAACCCGGTGCGGCGCCCGGCTTGCCCAGATTCGGAAAATCGCGCTTGGCCGTGGCGATCAGGCAGTAACCCGCCGCCTCGGTATGGCCGGTCTTCAGACCATCGACCGTCGGGTCGCGGAACAGCAGCAGGTTGCGATTGCTGTCATTGGCCGCGGGCGTACCGGGGTAGCGGTATTTTTTGATCGTGTAATACCCCACGTAATCCGGAAAGTCCCGCATCAGCCGCGTGGCCAGGATGCTCAGGTCACGGGCCGTCGTGGTGTGCCCCGCCTCGGTCAGCCCCTCCGGATTCTTGTAACTGGTTGCCTTCATGCCCAGGGCCTTGGCCTGCTCATTCATGAGCTGCACAAAACGTTCGGCCGTACCGCCCACGCCTTCGGCCAGGGCCATCGTAGCGTCGTTGCCCGACTGAACAATCATGCCCTTGATCAGGTCCTCCACCGGCACCTGCATCTTCGGGTCGATAAACATGCGCGAGCCGGGCATGCGCCAGGCGCGCTCACTCACCGGCAGCGTCTGCTTGAGATCGATCTTCTTCGCGCGCAGGGCATCGAACACCAGGTAGGCGGTCATCAGCTTGGTCAGCGAGGCCGGCTCAACCGGGCTGTCGATGTCCTTGGCCGCCAGCACCTGGTTGGCCGTGACGTCGAGCAGCAAGTAGGAACGCGCCGCGATTTCGGGCGGTTGCGGCATCCCCTGGGCGGCAGCGGGAACACTGACCACACACAAGGCGGCCATCAGAGCAAGAAACAGTTTTTTCATCAGACAGGTGAACTGAGGTGGCGGACCACCAGGTTTTTCAAAAGAGGCAATTGCCCATGGAAGAAATGGCTGCCGCCGGGGATCACGGTCACCGGCAACACCTGGGGTCGCGCCCAGTCCATGACGGCGCTCAGCGGCACGGTGTCGTCATGCTCGCCGTGAACCACCAGCGTGCGCTCATGCGCCTCGGGCGGCAGCGCGGGTACCTGGAAGCGGCTGGCAGCGGTACCAATGAACACCAGCTTGTCGATCTGCCGCTGCGGCCACAGCGTCTGCAGCGCCTGGCTCATGACAAAGGAGCCGAAAGAGAAACCGGCCAGCGCCAGCGCCCCGTCCGGCGCGCATTGCTGCACCACGGCCAGCAGATCCTGCGCCTCGCCCCGCCCCTCGTCGTGCACCCCTTCGGTGGCGCCGACGCCGCGGAAGTTGAAGCGCACGGCACGCCAGCCGCACTGGACGAAGGCACGTGCCAGCGTCTGCACCACCTTGTTGTCCATGGTGCCGCCAAACAGCGGGTGCGGGTGCGCAATGACGGCCACACCCCGCGGGGCAGCACCGGGCGCCAGTGACGGCGCGTCGCTCAGTGCCTCGATGACCCCGGCCGGCCCGTCCAACCGCAGGCGTTCAGTCTGTGAATTCATCTCAGCGCCCCAGATGCGGCGGCGTCAGCAGGCGCTCGACCACCCGGCCGTTTTTCAGGTGCGACTCGACGATCTCGTCGATGTCGCTCATGTCGACATAGGAGTACCAGACCGCCTCCGGATAGACCACGGCCACCGGGCCGGCGGCGCAGCGGTCCAGGCAACCGGCCTTGTTCACACGCACCTGGCCGGGCCCCGCCAGACCAGCCGCCTTGACCAGCGATTTGCAGCGGTCGAACGCTTCTTGCGCCTGGTGACGGGCACAGCACTCCGAGCCGTCGGAGCGCTCGTTCAGGCAAAAGAAGATGTGCCGCTGGTAATAGGAAGGCGGCGTTGCTTGCGGGTTCTTGGGATCGTTCATGAGGCCATTCTAGTTTTTCGCTCCCTGCTGCCAGACGCGCGTGAGCACATACAGCAAGGCGGCATAGGGCCATAACCAGCCCAGCCACTGGGCCAGGCCATGGAAGCGGATGAAACGCCCCTGCTCCCAGGTCTGCAGGGTCTGCGCAAAATAGGCGCTGGTCGGCGCCTGGTTGATGATGCTGAGAAACACGCCCAGCGCCAGCAGCATCAGGGCAGCACTGGTGCGCTCGGGCACCCCCAGCAACAGCAAAGCCACCACCAGTGCCAGTGCCAGGCCGATTTGCACCGGCAACTCGACCCAGGCCCAGGCATGCATCGGACCGTAGCTCAGCGCGGCCGACAGCGCCGTGGCTGCCATGCCGACGCCCAACACTGCCAGAACGAACACGACCCGGCGGGCCTTGGCGCGAATGACGCAAAAACCCAGCAGACACGGAATCAAGGCCCCCAGCAGCACGCAGGCCAACTCAGCCCCCGGCACCAGCGGCTGTAGCTCCAGCTCGCGCACCGGCAGCCATTCCAGAAACGGCGTGTCCAGCAGCAGATCGGCCAGACCGGCTTCGAGCCGCTCGAACACCTGGCCCAGCCCCAGCGGCACGGTGGCCGGGAACAGCAGCGCCAGCGGCCACAGGGCCAGCAGCACCAGCGCACCACGCGCATCGGGGACGAACCAGCGGGCGCGAAAACGGCTCCAGCGCGACAGCGCGCCCAGCCGCTCCAGCAAGCTGGCCAGCACGGCCCCGGCCCAGGCGCCCAGCACGTTGAGCACGAAATCCACGTTCGACGGCACGCGCGTTGGCAGGTAGACCTGCAGCGCCTCCATCAGCAGGGAGAGCCCGAACGCGGCCAGCGTGGCATGGCGCACGGCATGCGCACCACGGCCGGTGCGCAGGGCGCTGAGCGCCAGCAGGAATCCCAGCGGGGCATAACCCAGCACATTGGAGATCAGGTCGAAGCCGGTCCAGTACTGGGGAAAAGGCGCCCACAGAAAATCCCAGGGCGCGACACCCTGGTCACGCCAGTCGGCAAAGGGATACAGGCTGGCGTAGAAGATCAGGCCGGCATAGACCAGGGCCAGAGGCCAGGCAGAGGTCTTGTGCACGGCGTCCGGCCTCAGAAGGGTTTGACCACCACCAGGATGACGGCCGCCAACAGCAGCAGGACGGGGACTTCGTTGAACCAGCGGAACCAGACATGGCTGCGCCGGCACTCACCGCGCTGGAATTGCTTCAGCAGCACGCCGCAGCTGTGGTGGTAGCCCAGGACCAGCACCACCACCGCCAGTTTGGCATGCAGCCAGCCGTTGCCCGGCCCCTGGCCGATGCCGTAGCCCAACCAGAGCCAGAGGCCGAACACCAGCGCGGGCACCGCCAGCATCGTGGTGAAGCGCATGAGCTTGCGCGCCATCAGCAGCAGGCGCTCGCGCTCGGCCGGCGACTCCGGCGCAACCATGGCCAGGTTGACGAAGATGCGCGGCAGATAGAACAGGCCGGCGAACCAGCTGGCCACGAAGACGATATGGAGCGATTTAACCCAGAGCATGGGCTGAGTTTAGACCGATACCCCCGTCCCATGCCGAAGACAAAACCTGCGCAGCAGGTTTCAGCGGCAGCTCACTTTGCGCAGCGGAATTAAGCGAGGCAGGCCAGAGCCAAAAAAAACCCCAGCCGAAGCTGGGGTTGCAAGCCTTTTTTGCTGTCACACATCAAGGCCCCGCTCAGGGAGGAAAAGCGGGAGGCGGTCACCCGCCTGACGCAAATCTAACAAAACCGGGGGATGATTTCAAGCGGAATGGCTAACATTTTTTTACATTTGCTTGACCCGAATCAATCGCGCCAGGGCCGTCACGGCGGCGCTCCGCTCGACGAATTCCGCCCCGCCAGGCCAGATTCAGGCACAATTTTCCCCCATGACGACCCCTTATGCACCCTACCCTCTGGGCCGGCCGCGCCGGCTGCGCCGCGACGACTTCACCCGCAACCTGGTGCGCGAACACGCGCTGACGGCCCATGACCTGATCTACCCGGTGTTTGTGGTGGACGGCCAACAGCGCCGCGAAGCCGTGGCCTCCATGCCCGGCGTCGAGCGCCTGAGCCTGGACCTGCTGCTGCCAGTGGCCGAGGAATGCGTCGAACTCGGCATTCCGGTCATGGCCCTGTTCCCGGTGATCGACCCGGCCCTCAAGACGCCGGACGGCAAGGAGGCACTCAACCCCAAGGGCCTAGTGCCCCATGTGGTGCGTGAACTCAAGAAACACTTTCCGGAACTCGGCGTCATGACCGACGTGGCGCTCGACCCCTTCACCAGCCACGGCCAGGACGGCGTGCTGGACGCGACCGGTTACATCCTGAACGACGAAACGGTGGCCATCCTGACGCAGCAGGCGCTGACCCAGGCCGAGGCCGGCGTCGACATCGTGGCGCCCAGCGACATGATGGATGGCCGCATCGGCGCCATCCGCAACGCGCTCGAAGCCCGCGGCCTGGTGCACACCCGCATCATGGCCTACAGCGCCAAGTACGCCAGCGCCTTCTACGGCCCGTTCCGCGACGCGGTCGGCTCGTCCGCCAACCTGGGCAAGAGCAACAAGAAGGTCTACCAGATGGACCCGGCCAACACCGACGAGGCCCTGCGCGAAGTGGCGATGGACATCGCCGAAGGCGCCGACATGGTGATGGTCAAGCCCGGCATGCCCTACCTGGACGTGGTGCGCCGCGTGAAGGACGAATTCCGCATGCCGACCTTCGCCTACCAGGTGTCGGGCGAGTACGCCATGCTGAAAGCCGCGGCACAGAACGGCTGGCTCGACCACGACGCGGTGATGATGGAAAGCCTGCTCGCCTTCAAGCGCGCCGGTGCCGATGGCGTGCTGACCTACTCCGCCGTCGCCGCCGCCCGTTTGCTACAAAATAAATAGCATTTCGCGCATATGCGACAAGGACTGAAGGCCAGTTTGACCTGAAAAATCGAAGCCATACGCCATTGGCCCAACCTCCCATGCGTGTTTTCAACATCAGTGCCGGCAGTGTGGTGGAAAGCGCTGTGCTGCCAAGCCGGCTGCCCGAGCACGGTCATGTCTGGATCGCCTGCACCCGTCAGGAATTCGGCGACCAGCTGGCGCCCCTCCAGGCGGTGCTGCAGGCCTTGTGCGGCCTGCAACTGCTGGACCTGCACATCTCCGACCTGCTGAACCCACACCTGCCCTCGCGCTTTGACTACACCTCGCAATACGACCTGCTGGTGTTTCGCCGGCTGGCGGCTGCGGGCAATACGGCAGAGGCCGCCGCCCAATCTTCAGCCAAGCCGCAGAAACGCAGCGGCCCGCCGATCCTCAAACACCTTGACACCAGCCCGGTCGGCTTCGCGGTGTTCGAGCGTGTGCTGCTGACGGTGCATCCGGTCGACTGCGCGGCGCGCGATGCCTATGCCTCGCGCTTGCTGCAGTCCACGGCCATCGACATCCGCAACGCCAACAGCCGCCTGCCGACCTCAGCGGCCGACCTGATGCTGCGCATCGTCAACCAGATGGTCGACGGTTTTCTGGAATTGCGGCGCGAACTCACGCGCCAGCTCGACCACTGGCAAACCGAGCTGCTGAACCCGCGCACGCGCTTCAACAACTGGGCCGCCCTGCTGGAGGCCCGCCTGTCGCTGCACCAGCTCGACGAAGTCTGCGAGGACCAGCGCGCCGCCATCCAGGACTGGATCGAAACCGTCAAGACCTGGCCCGAGGCGACCACGCCCGCCGAACAGCGCGAACGCGACCTGCTGCAGGTGCGCAGCCGCGACGTGCTGGAACACATCGAACGCGTGGTGCACCATGTGCGTCGGCTGGAACAAAGCGCCGAAACCGCGGTGCAGATGCACTTCAATGCCCAGAGCAACCGCACCAACGACATCATGCGCACGCTCACCGTCCTGACCGCCATCTTCCTGCCGCTCAATCTGATTGCCGGCATCTTCGGCATGAACTTCGAGTTCATCCCCCTGGTGCACAGCGACAGCGGCTTCTGGTGGGCCATGGCGGCCATGGGACTGACCGCCGTTGCGCTGGTCCTGCTGTTCTGGCGCAAGCGCTATCTGGAACGCAGCGGGCGCTGAAGCACCGCACCCCGGGCATCGCCGCCAACGCACCATTGACCCTTATCAAACAAGGGTTAAAGTTGTCGCGCCGCACCATTTCCTTTGACGCCAGACAAAGCCCTGCGCGCGCTGCCGCTATCCAATGTTTCGCGGGATTTCCCCGATCGTTATTCAAAGGAAAGCGTTATGAAAAAAAGTCTTCTGGCTGCAGCTGTTTTGTGTGCATTGACCTCCGGGGCCGCCATGGCCCAGCAAGCTGAAGGCCCATGGATGGTCCGAGCGCGCGCCGCCTTTCTGCAAAGCGCCAATGGCGACAGCGCGGGCCTGGGTACGACCATCAACGACAAATGGCTGCCGGAACTCGACATTTCCTACTTCTTCACCAAGAACGTCGCCGCCGAGTTGATCCTGACCGTACCGCAGCAACACAACGTCGCCATCCGGGCGCTGGGCGGCCATGTCGGCACCCTCAAGCACCTGCCGCCGACGCTGACGCTGCAATATCACTTCGACGCTTCCGGCTTCCGACCCTATGTGGGCGCTGGCGTGAACTTCACCGCCTTCAGTGACGTGGAGATCCCGGGTTACGACGTCAACCGCAAGAGCTGGGGCGGTGCCCTCCAGGTCGGCGTCGACGTGCCAATCGCCAAGAACACCTACCTGAACTTCGACCTCAAGAAGCTCTACATCGCCACTGACATCAACACGGCCGCCGGCGCCAAGGCCACCACCTTCAGCATCGACCCGCTGCTGTTCGGCATCGGCGTGGGCTGGCGCTTCTGAGCCGGGCGCCAGGCCAGGTTGGGGCCGGCTGGGGCTCAGGGCGCGGCACCGAGAAACAGCGCCGCGCCGTTGTCCCAGGCGACGCGGCGCGCCACCGCCGGCGGCAGGTCGCCCAGCCAGCGGCGGTAGCCGCGCATCAAGTCGTCGTAGTAGAGCCAGCGCTGGTTGACCCAGGTGTCGGAGCCGATCAGGAAACGCGCCGGGTACTTGAGCAGCAGCGCACGCCACTCAGGGCACAGTGCGCCGTCGCCGCAGGTCAGCCCCGGGCGGTAGGACAACTCGCCCATCAGTTGCGGGTATTTCGCCAGCAGCGCCTCGACCCGCGCAACGGGCGAACCGCCGATGCCGGTATGGGCCCAGATCAGCCGCGCCTTCGGTGCATGCGCCAGCAGCAGGTCGACCGCCGTATCGTCCACATGCGCCAGCACCGCCAGCCCGTTCTGCTCGGCAAACTGCATCAGCTTTCTGGCCACCGGGCCGTTGGCGTTGGCGCTGTCGTAAAGATGGAACTCGCCGATGCCGCGGTAGGAGCCGGCGGCCGTGCCGCGCGCGAACTCGGCCTGCACCATGGCGTAGATGCTCTCGTCCTGGAACCAGTTGTTGTAGTCGGCACGGTTGCGGTACAGGCGGATGAAAGGCACCACCGTCACGCCCGCCGCGCGCGTGGCCTCACCGGCCTCCGCCAGGGCCCGCGTGCCGTCGTTGGGCCGGCTGTTGGCAACAATGGCCTGCACGCCGTTGCGCTGCATGCGCGCCAGCACGTCGCTCAAGGGGTGCGGCCCGGCCTGCCCGTTCCAGGCCTCCTCGTTGTAGTGCAGGTGGGCGTCGAACAGCGGACCGCTGTAATCAGTCGCCTGGGCCAAGCCGACAGACGCTCCCAAAAAAAGAGCGGCCCGCGCATATTTGACGAGACCTACAGGCCAAAAAGGCTTGAAAACTGCAGGCCTGCCCATGGATCAGCCCACGTGTTTGGCAAAGAAGGCCAGCGTGCGTTCGCGCGCCTGAGCGGCGGCTGCCGCGTTCCAGGCGCCGCGGTGGTCGCAGTTGAAACCGTGGTTGGCCGGGTAGATGTGCGTCTCAACGTCAGGATGCGCTTTCTGGAACGCCGCCACGCCGTCGAGCGCAATCCAGTGGTCCTTCTCGCCGAAATGCGCCAGCACCGGGCACTTCGGCGTGCGCGCGATTTCCACCGGCGCGGTGATGCCACCACCGTAGTAGGGCACGGCCGCGCTCACGCCCTGCAGCAGGCAGGCGCTGCGCCAGGCCAGCAGGCCGCCCCAGCAATAGCCGACCACGCCGACCTTGCCGGCCTGGGCCGCGTGGTCGATGGCGGCCTGGATGTCCTGCAGCACGCCCGGGGCATCAACCTTCATGCCCATGGCTTCCACTGCGGCCTTGAGCGCCGCACCGGCGCTCATGTCGTCCGGCGCGTAGCCGAGTTCGACCCCTTGCTTGACGCGGTGAAAGGTTGACGGTGCCACCGCCAGATAACCGTCGGCGGCATAACCGTCGGCCACGGCGCGGATGTGCGCGTTGACGCCGAAGATTTCCTGCAGCACCACCACGGCGCCGCGCGGCTGGGCGGCGGGCTGTGCCACATAGGCAGGGAAAGTGAAGCCGTCGGCGGCTTTCAGGTCGATGAACTGGCCCATCTTTTTTCCTTGTGTCTTGTAGTTATGCGGACTTGAGCTTGCGCTCGACGAAGTCGAGCCGGTCCTGGCCCCAGAAAATCTCGCCGTCGACACAATAGCTGGGCGCACCGAACACACCAGCCTCGATCGCCTGCTGCGTGTAGGCCTCGTAGCGTTCCTGCACCGTCTGGCTGTAGGCTTGCTCCCGCCGCTTGGCATCCAGCCCCTGCTCAGCCAGCAGCTCGGCCAGCACTTTCTCGTCGGCAATGTTGCGATCCTGCGCCCACACCGCGGCCAGCACCGCGCCGGTGAGCTTCATGGCCGCCGCCGTGCCGTCGTGCAGGTCGACGGCGATGATCAGGCCGGCCGCATCGTCGCCGCTGACCGGAAAGTATTTGGGCTGGGGATGCAGCGGCATCTGCAGATAGTCGCTGTAGCGCTTGAGCTCCAGCAGGCGGTAGGCCTGGCGCTGCGGCGCGCGCTTCGGCAGCGGCAGGCCGCCGGAAATCGGGAACACCTTGCCGCCCAGATCGACCGGCCGCACATGGATCGTGGCACCCGCGGCCTGGGCCATGGCGGCGAAGCGCTGGTGGCCCAGGTAGGTCCAGGGGCTTTGCGGCGCGAAATAGTAGTCAACCGTGCGACTCATGCGTGTCTCCAAGTATTTTCAGGAATGGTATCTTGTCATTCCTTCATTTGCAGGAGAGCGGTTTTGGACCAGGTGCTACTCATCACCGGCGGCAGCCGCGGCATCGGCGCCGCCACGGCCTTGCTGGCTGCGCAGCGCGGCTATGCGGTGGCCGTCAACTACACGGCCAACTCGCTGGCAGCCGACGAGGTGGTACGGCAGATCCGTGCCAGCGGCGGCAACGCCATCACGGTGCAGGCCGACGTGGCCGATGAGGCGCAGGTGCTGGCCATGTTCGAGAAGGTCGACGCCAAGCTCGGCCGGCTCACGGCGCTGGTCAACAACGCCGGTGTGGTCGATGCGGCGCAGCGTGTGGACGAACAGAGCCTGGCGCGCTGGCGCCGCATGTTCGAGATCAATGTCTTCGGCACCCTGCTGTGCGCGCGCGAGGCGGTGCGGCGCATGAGCACGCGCCATGGCGGCAGCGGCGGTGCCATCGTCAATGTGAGCAGCGTGGCGGCCACGCTGGGCGCGCCGAACCAGTACGTGGACTATGCGGCGGCCAAGGGCGCAGTCGATGTCTTCACGCTCGGTCTGGCGCGCGAAGTGGCCACCGAAGGCGTGCGCGTCAACGCCGTGCGGCCCGGCATCATCGACACCGAAATCCACGCCAGCGGCGGCCAGCCCGACCGCGCGCAGCGGCTGGCGCCGCAGATTCCGATGCAGCGCCCCGGCACGGCGCAGGAAATCGCCAACGCCATCATCTGGCTGCTGTCCGACGAAGCCAGCTACGCCACCGGCAGCATTCTGGACCTGACAGGAGGACGCTGATGAACACGAAGACCATCAAGTACTACTGGGAAGACCTCGCCCCCGGCTCAACCCGTCAGCTCGGCAGCGTGAGCCCGACGAAAGAGCAGATCCTGGCCTTTGCCGGGCAGTTCGACCCGCAGCCCTTTCACCTCGACGAGGCAGCGGCCCAAGCCTCGATGTTCGGCAGCCTGTGCGCCAGCGGCTGGCACACCTGCGCCATGGCCATGCGGCTGATGGTGGACAACTTCCTGAGCGAGGCCGCCAGCCTGGGCTCGCCCGGACTGGAAAGCCTGAAGTGGCTCAAGCCGGTGTTTCCCGGCGACACGCTTTCCCTGAGCCACACCATCCTGGAGAGCCGGCCCATGGCCAGCCGCCCGGATGTCGGCCTGGTGCGCACAGCGTGGGAGATGCACAACCAGCACGGCGACAAAGTGCTGCACATGGAAGGCTACGGCATGTTCCGCCGCCGCACGCCGGCCCCAGCCGCCGCCTGAAACCAGCGCCCGGCTCTGCCCGGACCTAGAACGCGACGACCGCGCCGTTGGAGCGCGGATCGAACCCCCCTTCGAGCACGCCGTTAGCATGGCGTACCAGCATACCGGCATGGCCCACGCCTTCGTCCCAGGCGCCTATCGTTTCCACCTCATGCCCCAGCGCACGCAATTCGGCGGCGACCGCAGGATCGAAACGGCTCTCCAGCTTGAGCGAGTCACTGGACTGGCCCCAGGTGCGGCCCAGCAGCCAGCGCGGCCGCTCGATCGCCTGCTGCGGGTGATCGCCGAAACGCATCACGCGGTTGAAGATGGTGGCCTGGGTCTGCGGCTGGCCGTCGCCGCCCATGGTGCCGTAGACCATGGTGCCGCCATCGGCCAGTTGGGCCATGGCGGGATTGAGCGTGTGGAAAGGCTTCTTGCACGGCGCCAGCGTGTTCACGTGCGCCGGGTTCAGCGAAAAGCTGCAGCCGCGGTTCTGCCAGTTGACGCCGCTGCTGGGCAGCACCACACCGGAGCCGAACTCGTGGTAGATGCTCTGGATGAAAGAGACCGCGATGCCGTTCTTGTCGATCACGCCCATCCAGATGGTGTCGCCCGGATCGGTCTTTTTGCCCCAGGGCAAGGCCGCGTCGGGCTTGAACTTTTTTGCCAGCGCATCGATGCGGGCAGGCGTGAGCAGCTCGACCGGTGGCAGCACCATGAAATCGGGATCGGTGAGGTAGCGGTCGCGCACGCGGAAGGCCAGCTTGGTCGCTTCCACCTGCGCATGCACGAAGGCCGCGCTCTCAGGTCCTGACTTGTCCACCTTCTGCCAGCCGGGGAAACGATCCATCAGCGCCAGGATCAGCAGCGAGACCAGACCCTGCGAAGGCGGCACCATGTTGTGCAGTTGCGCGCCGCCGACCGGCACGGTCAGCGGATCGATCAGTTTGGCCTGATGCGCCTGCAGGTCGGCCAGCGTCAGCGGGCTGCCGACGACGGCGAGTTCTGCGGCCATCTGCTTTGCAAGCGCGCCGCGATAAAACGCGTCCGTTCCCTTGTGTGCGATCAGCGCCAGCGTGTCGGCCAGGCGTGACTGCTTGAAGAGATCACCCACCTGTGGCACCTGACCCGCCGTGAGAAAGGTCTGGGCGAAACCGGGCTGGTCCTTGAGCTCGGCCAGTTTGGCCTGCGTGGTGCTGGCCTGGCTGCGCGTGACGGGGATACCTTCGCGCGCCAGGAAGATGGCGTCATCGAGCAATCGGCTCAGCGGCAGGCGGCCCCCCAGCGACTGGCGCGACAGCGCGTGCGCCGCACCCCAACCCGAGATCGTGCCGGCCACGGTGAGCGCAGCGATGCCGCTGCGAAACGGGATGCTGCCCGTGATGCCTTTCGCCGCGTACCACGCACGGCTGGCGGCCTGTGCGCTGCGGCCACTGGCGTCGATGCCGCCGGGACGGTTGCCCGGGCCGTTGATGACCCAGAAACTGTCGCCACCGATCGAGTTCATGTGCGGGTAGACCACGGCGATGGTGGCCGCGGCAGCGACCATCGCCTCCAGCGCATTGCCACCTTCGCGCAGCACGGCCACCGCCGATTCGGCAGCCAGGGAATGGGGTGCCACCGCGATACCGCGGCGGCCATAGACGGATTGGGTCATGCGTGTCTCCTGTTGTTGTTTCTACCAGCCGATCGCCTTGGGCAACCACAACGCGATCTGCGGATAGAAGAACAACAATAGCAGCGTCACGCCCTGCATGGCGATGAACGGCACCACGCCCTTGTAGATGTCCGTGATCGTCACCTCCGGCGGCGCCACCCCCTTGAGGTAGAACAGCGCCCAGCCAAACGGCGGCGTCAGGAAGGACGATTGCAAATTGAGAGTGATCAACATCGCCAGCCAGACCGGGTCCACCCCCTGATTGACGAGCACCGGCAGGAACAGCGGCACGGCGATGTAGCTGATCTCGATCCACTCGATGAAAAAGCCGAGCACGAAGATCAGCAGCATCATGAACCAGATATCGCTGTTGACGCCACCGGGCAGCAGATCGAACATGCGCGTGATCAGGTCTTCGCCATGCAAGCCGCGGAAGGACAGGGCAAAGACCTGCGCCGTCATCAGGATGAACATCATGATGGCGGTGATCTTGCTGGTCTCCAGCGCCACTGCCTTCAGGATCTTGAAGCTGAAGCGCCGTGACACCACCGTGATCAGCACCGAGCCCACGGCCCCCATGGAGGCGGCCTCGGTCGGTGCGGCAATACCGCCGACGATCGAGCCCAGCACCGCCACCACCAGCATGATGGGCGGCACCACCACCTTCCAGAAGCGCCGCCAGAGCTGCCGGCGGGTCACCCCGTTGCGCTCTTCCAGCGGGATCGGCGGCATCAGGTCCGGCTGCAGCCAGCCGCGCACCAGCAGGTAGACAATGTACACACCCGACAGCAGCAGGCCGGGCCCGACCGCCGCCGCAAACAGCGTACCGACCGACAGCTGCATGATGTCCGACAGCAGGATCAGGATCAGGCTGGGTGGAATGATCTGCCCCAGCGTGCCCGAGGCGCAGATGGCGCCACAGGCGATGCTCTTGTCGTAGCCGCGCCGGATCAGCGTCGGCAGGGTCAGCAGCCCCAGCGTGATGACGGTGGCGCCGACGATGCCGGTGGTCGCCCCCATGAGCACGCCAAACAGGATGATGCCCACCCCCATGCCGCCACGCACGCCGCCGGCGATATGCCCCATGACATCGAGCAGGTCGTCGGCCAGCCGCGACTTTTCCAGCATCACGCCCATGAAAACAAACAGCGGGATGGCCATCCACTGGTAACCCGCCACGATGCCGTAGAAGCGCGCCGGCAGCAAATTGAACAGCGTGTCGCCAAAGCCAAGGTAACCGAACACGAAACCGACCGTGGCCAGTGTCGTGGCCACCGGCACACCGATCATCAGCAGCACAAAGAAGGCCACCAGCATGAAGATGGCATAGGTCTGCACTTCAAACATGCGGCTGCTCCTTCTGGGCGCTGAAAGCGCGGATGACACGCATCAGCTCGCCCACCGCCTGCAGCGCGAGCAGGCCATACCCAATCGGAATCAGCGACTTGACGATCCAGCGCAGGGGAATGCCGCCGGGATCGGGCGAACCCTCCTGGATGGCATAGGACTGCACCACATAGCCGATCGACAGCTTGATGAAGATCAGCGCGATCACCAGCATCAGCGCGGCCGACACGACATCGACCGCGAACTTGGCCCTGGGGCCGTAGTTGGCATAGAACAGGTCCACCCGGACGTTCTCGCCGCGCTGCAGGGCGTAGCTCATGCCCAGCAGAATGAGCGCAGCCAGCAGGTGCCATTCGAGCTCCTGGGCCCAGACAGAACCGAAGCTCAAGGAGTAGCGCAGGACCACATTGATCGCGACCAGTGAAATCATGGCCAGGGCCACCCAAGCGGTGGCCCGGCCCATCATGTCAATCAGCGATTCAATGCCTGCCAGTACGACCGGAGTCGTTTTGGACATAGCAAGCACTCCAGGAAATTAACCGCGAATCTTGACGTGGTACTGCTCTTCGCTGATCTCGGACCAGCGGTCGTACTTGGCCTTGAAGGCCATGTAGGACTCATGCACCTTCTTGGTCAGCGGATCCTTGGCAACCGCCTCGGCCAGCACCTTGTCGGTTTCCTTGCGCAGGGCCGCGATCACCGCGTCCGGCAAGGGTTTGGCAATGACCTTGTGGTTCTTGACCAGGTCTTCCATCGCCTCCGAGTTGGCCTTCTGGCACCAGCCCTCGCTGATGACGTTGCAAGCCGCCGCCGCGTTCTGCACGATGGCCTGCAGATCCTTGGGCAGCTTGTCCCAGGCAGCCTTGTTGATCAGCAGTTCGGACACGGTCGCCGGTTCGTGCCAGCCGCTGGTGTAGTAGTACTTGGCCGCCTTGTGCAGGCCCAGGCGCCGATCCTGGAACGGGCCGACGAATTCGGCCGCGTCGATCACGCCGCGCTCCAGTGCCGGAAAGATCTCGCCGCCCGGCAGCACCTTCACATCCACGCCCAGGTTTGCGTACACCTTGCCCGCCAGGCCCGGAATGCGCATCTTCAGGCCCTTGAGATCAGCCACCGTCTTGATCTCCTTCTTGAACCAGCCGGTCATCTGCACGCCGGTGTTGCCGCAAGGCATGGCCACCATGCCGAAAGGCGCATAGACCTCGTTCCACAGGTCGATGCCGCCGCCGTCATAAAGCCAGCCGTTCATGCCCTGGAAGTTCATGCCGAAGGGCACGGCGGTGAAGTACTGGGCGGCAAAGGTCTTGCCGGTCCAGAAGTAGCTGTTGGCGTGGTTCATCTCCACCGTGCCGGCGCGTACCGCATCAAAGCCTTCGAAGGCCGGGATCAGTTCGCCAGCACCGAAGACCTGGATGTTCAGACGCCCGCCCGACATCTCGCGGATGCGCTTGGCCAGGTCGGTGGCGCTGCCCGGGCCGTCCATATAGAAAGGCGAACCCTTGGTGTAGGCACTGGTCATCTTCCAGGTAAAGGTTTGCTGTGCCCGGGCGACCATGGGAAAAGCCAGGCCAGCGCCGACGGCACCAGCGGTCACGCCTTTGGAAACAAACGAACGACGATCCAGTTTCATGAGGAAGCTCCTGTTATATGAAGAACACTTCCTATACAGCAAGGCTCATGCCAGATTCAGAACACGGATTGGGCCCACCTCATGCACCAGCGCAAGGCATAACGCACCAGGAGTTGCCGGCACGCGCCGGGCACGCCAACCAATTCCATCCAAATGCACCGCTCTGGCCGCTCTCCACGGACAAGTGCCGGCAGGCAAGGGAAGGTGTTCAGCGCGTCAACGCCACTGCCGCAGCCACTGCGCCAGTTCGTCCACCGCGGCATCGGTGGCGGCGCTCAAGGCACGCACACCACCGGCGGCATCGGCACTCGGCGCCGGGCGCTGCACCACCACCGTACGCTGCGCCATCATGCGCTCGCCCGAGGGCAGGCGCTGGCGCACGGTGGCGCGCAGACGCAGCAGGCCACTGCTCTTGTCCGGCGCCTCGAACACTTGGCTGAACTCGTCCAGCTCCAGCTGCAGCACGCGCGATGACCCTTCACCCGGGCGCAGCACCGTGAACTGGCTGCTCAGGCCCTCGCGCAGGCGCTGCTGCACCAGCTCGGCCGGCGACATGGCCCAGCGCGCCAGGGTGTAGGTCCGCAGCTGCTGTCCATCGGCATAGGCCAGGCGATACAGCATGGCGTTGCCATCGAGCGCCGGTGTGGCCTGTGCCGTGATCGCCAGCGCCGGCAGCGCTGCGGCGGACGCCGGTGCCGACGGCAAGGAACGGGCACCGAAGTCGTACAGCATGGGACTGGGCCCGCGCTCCGGCAGGGCGCAGCCGGACAGCACGGCCGTCACAGCAAGCACAAAAACCGCCAGAGCCCTTGTCAGATATGCGCAACCAGCTCTTGAATTCATAGCATCTTTCATGGCTTCCCCCCTTGCGTGACCAGCGGCGCGACAAAACCCGGCTCGCCGGGACCGGGCAGGGCCGGCCCCGGACCGAGCAGCAAAGTCTGCGGATTGTCCTGCAGCGAGCCCGCCACACGCCCGACCTGGCGTGCGGCACGGCCGGTCTCGTCCAACGCGCGGTTCAGACGCAGCAAGGTTCCGGTTTCTTGCGACACCTGGTCCAGCGGACCGCCGGGTTGCTGCACACGCTGTGCCAGGCGCCCGTAGTCGGCTGCCGTCTGCTTCACCTCGTCGGCGCTGCCGGCCACACTGCCGGCCGCTGCGCGCAAGGATTGCAGCGCACTGCCGGCCTCTTTCATCACCGGCGGCAGGCTGGCTGCCGCCTCCCCGATGGCACCGATGCTTTTCACCAGCGTCTGCTGGTTCTCCGCCGCCAGCAGTTGATTGATGCGCCGGCTGGTTTCTTCCAGCTGGGCCAGGATGCGGCCGCTCTGCTCGGACAACTGGCCCACCAGCCCGAGGTGCATCGGGATACGGGCCGGCGGCTCGCCGCCGGAAGGCAGCCGTTCCTTCGACTGGCCGGTGTCGTCGAGCTGCACGAAGGCGATGCCGGTCACACCCTGAAAACCGAGCGAGGCAAAGGTGGAGCGGGTGACGGGTGTGTTGGCAGCCACCGCGATGCGCACCAGCACATTGCCAGGCACTTGTGGGTCAAAACTGATGTCCGTCACCTTGCCCACCTTGACGCCGCGGAAACGCACCGAGGCCTGCTGCTGCAAGCCGGTGACCGGATCGTCGGTGGTGACGTCGTAGAGCAGCTGCTCACCGGAGTCCCGCGTGAGCCAGACGGCCAGCGCCACCAGCAAGGCGCTGAGCAGCAGCACGAAGGCGCCGGCGGCAAGGGCATGGGCTTTGTTTTCCATAGGGTCTCTTTCTACACTGCGATCGGCGGCTCATGCAACAAGGCGACGGCACGCTGGCCTCGTTCTCCGAGAAAGAACTCGCGGATGAAAGGGTGGTCGAAGGCCATGACCTCACGCGGCGCGCCGCTGACGATGACCTTGTGGTCGGCCAGCACCGCCACGCGGGTGCTGAGTTCGAACAAGGTGTCCAGATCGTGCGTGACCATCACCACCGTCAGGCCCAGTTCGCGGTGCAGCGAGCGCAGCAGATCGCACAAGGCATCGGCGCTGTCCGGATCGAGCCCGGCGGTGGGTTCGTCCAGCAGCAGCAGGGGCGGGTCCATGACGAGGGCACGCGCCAGCGCCACGCGCTTGATCATGCCGCCGGACAGGTTGGCCGGCATCTTGTGCGCCTGCGCCGGATCGAGCCCCACCAGCTGCAGCTTGACCAGCGCGACATCACGCACCAGATCGTCCGGCAGGGTGCCGAGCTCGCGCAGCGGAAAGGCGATGTTGTCCAGCACGCTGAAGGCCGAGAACAAGGCGCCGTGCTGGAACAGCATGCCAACCCGACTGGCCGCACCCGGCTCGCCCAGGCGTGCTGCGGGCCGGCCCATCACCGTGACGCGCCCGCTGCGCGGCCGCTCCAGCCCCAGCATCTGGCGCAACAGCACGGTCTTGCCGCTGCCCGAACCGCCGACGATGGACACCAGCTCGCCGGCGCCAATGCGCAAGTCCAGATCGCGGTGCACCACGAATTCCCGCCCGGCGGTGCGAAACGACGAGCACAGCTGATCGATCTCCACCACCGGCGCGTCGGAAGACGTCGTGTTCATGTTCATATGCCGACGTCCTTGAAGACGACCGCGAACAGCGCATCGACCAGGATCACCACCGTGATCGACGTCACCACCGAGGCCGTGGTGCCCTGGCCCAGGCTCTCGGTATTCGGCTTGACGCGCAAACCGTAATGGCACCCCACCAGGGCGATGAAGACGCCGAACACCGCTGACTTGGCCACCGCCAGCGTGAGGTTGGAAGCCTTCACCGCATCGGGCAGGGTGGAGACGAAGTACGAGGGCGTGACGCCCATCACCAGATCGGAGGCCAGCATGCCGCCGAGCATGGCCGCCAGCGTGGTCCACACCGACAACAGCGGCATGGTCAGGGCCATCGCCATCACGCGCGGCAGCACCAGCCGGAAACCGCGTGCAATGCCGAGTACGCGCATGGCATCGAGCTCCTCGGTCACGCGCATCACGCCGATCTGCGCCGTGATGGTCGAACCCGAACGCCCCGCAATCAGGATGGCCGCCAGCACCGGCCCGAGCTCGCGGATCAGCGAGATGCCCAGGATGTTGACGATGAAGGGATCGGCGCCGAACAGCTTGAGCTGCTGCGACATCAGATAGGCCAGCACCACGCCGATCAGAAAGCCGACCAGCGCCGTGATCGGCAAGGCGGTGGCACCGATGTGGTACAGGTGACCGGAGAAGTCGCGCCACGGCCCCTGGCGCGGATGGCGCAGCAGGTACAGGGTATCGAGCAGGAGCTGACCGACCAGGCGCAACAGGCCGCGCGCGTGGTCAACCACGCGCAGCACCAGCCCGCCCAGCGCGAAAAAGATCTGGCTCGCCGTCATGCGCACTGGCGGTGGCGGCGTCACCGTGTAGCGCGCCACCCGCTCCAGCATGGCGCGCTGGGCCGGCAAGACTTCCAGTTGCGCCGGCCAGCGCCGGCCCCAGCTGTTCCACAACAGTTGCGCGCCGGTGTGGTCCAGTCGCAGCAGCTGGCGCAGGTCCCAGCACTGCACGGCCTGCGGGCCGATCAGGGCCGACTGCAGCGCCTGCTGCAGGGCACTCCAGACCTGCGGCTCGGCCAGCGCCGCCGCCGCCCACTGGCCCTGCAGCAAGGCGCAGGGGCCCTGCGGCAAGGTCTGCCGGGTCAGGCGTGGCGTGGTGTCGTCCATGGATGCGCGGCGGCAAAGGCGGTATGGGTCTGATGGTACATGCAAGCAGCAGGCATGGGCCAGCCCCAAACGGCCCTCAATTCACCGCCACAATACAGGCACGGCATGCGAGCCCGAGGAGACCCCATGAGCGACACCAACCCCCCCCATGATTTGCTGAGCGAGCAGCGCGGTCCCGTGCTGTGGCTGACCATCAACCGCGAGGCGCGCCGCAACGCCGTCAGCCACGGCGTGCTGGCCACCATGGCGCAAGCCATCCAGGCGGCGCAGACTCAGCGCGACATCCGCGCCATCGTCATCACCGGTGCCGGCGACAAAGCCTTTTGCGCCGGCGCCGACCTGCAGGCCAGCCAGGCCTTCACCACCGACTACTCGGAGCCGCACGGCCACGTGGCGCAGGTGTTGCGCGCCGCCAAAGCCAGCACGGTGCCGCTGATCGCACGCGTCAATGGCGCCTGCATGGCCGGTGGCATGGGGCTCTTGAGCATGTGCGACCTGGCGGTGGCGGCGCGCCATGCGGTGTTCGGCCTGCCCGAGGTCAAGGTGGGCGTGTTCCCGGCCCAGGTGCTCAGCGTCATGCAGCACCTGATTCCGCGGCGCAAGCTGGCCGAGATGTGCCTGACCGGCGAACCCATCACGGCCACCGAGGCACTGGCACTGGACCTGGTGAACTACGTCGACGACGATGTCGACGCACGGCTGCAATGGCTGCTCGAGCGCCTGCTCGACAAGTCGCCGGCCGCCATCCGGCGCGGCCTCTACACCATGAAGAAGATCGAGGCCATGGGCTTCGAGGAGGCGATGGCCTTCACCGAAAGCCAGATCGCCCTGTTCACGCTGACGGAAGATGCCAAGGAAGGCCAGCAGGCCTTCCAGGAAAAACGCAAGCCGCAGTGGCCGGGCCGCTGAAACCCCTCGGGCCGGCAATGTAGGTCGGCATAGCGCAGACATCGGGGGCTTGTTACAGAGACACGCAGACGCTACAGTCGGTCACGTCAGGCATGTCCCGGCCGATCAATCACCAGGGGAGGAACCACATGGCATCCAACCAAGCGACCAGCGCCGCAAAAGACAGCGCGCACGAGTCCGTGAACGTGACAGGATTGATCGCCGCGCTCATCGCACTGATCGGCGTCATGCTGCTGCCCACGCCGCAAGGGCTGCCGGCGGCGGGCCAGATCATGCTGGCGCTGCTGCTGTTCTCGGTGATCCTGTGGGCCACCGAGGCGGTGGACTACGCCATCAGCGCCGTGCTGATCACCACCCTGATGGCCTTCATGCTCGGTTTGGCGCCCAACGCCGCCAAGCCGGAAGTCGTGCTCGGTACCGGAGCGGCCCTCACGCTGGCGCTGGGCGGTTTTGCCAACACCGCGCTGGCGCTGGTGGCAGCGGCCTGTTTTCTCTCGGCAGCCATGACCATCACCGGGCTGGACAAGCGCATCGCACTCTTCATCCTCTCCAAGGTGGGCGCGCGCACCAACCGCGTGCTGATCGGCGCCATCCTGGTCGGCATCGTGCTGTCCTTCCTGGTGCCCTCGACCACGGCACGCGTCGCCTGCCTGGTGCCCATCATCATGGGCATCATCCTGGCCTTCGGCGTCGACAAGCACTCGCGCTTTGCCGGCATGCTGATGATCGCCACCGCCCAGGCGGCCTCGATCTGGAACGTGGGCGTGAAGACCGCCGCGGCACAGAACATGGTGGCCATCGGCTTCATCGAGAAGACCTTCAAGACCACCATCACCTGGGGCGACTGGCTGATCGCCGCCGCGCCGTGGTCGATCCTGATGTCGATCGCGCTGTACTTCGTGATGATCAAGATGATGCCGCCCGAAACCGACGAGATCGCCGGCGGCAAGGAAACCATCCGCCAGGCCCTGCACGACCTGGGGCCGATGACCTTCGCCGAGAAGAAGCTGCTGACCATCATGCTGCTGCTGCTCGGTTTCTGGGCCACCGAGAAGGTGCTGCACCCCTTCGACACCTCGTCCACCACCATCGCCGCCATCGCCCTGATGTTCACGCCCGGCATCGGCGTGATGGGCTGGAAGCAGGCACAGTCGAGGATTCCGTGGGGCACCATCGTGCTGTTCGGCACCGGCATCAGCCTGGGCACCGCGCTCTTACAGACCAAGGCCGCCGCTTGGCTGGCCAACATCATCGTCGCCAACCTCGGCCTGGCCGGCGCCTCAGCCTTCATGATCCTGGCCCTGCTGTCGCTGTTCCTGATCGTAGTCCACCTGGGTTTTGCCAGCGCCACCGCGCTGGCTTCCGCCATGATCCCCATCATGATCAGCGTGCTGCAGCAGATCGCCGGTTCGCCTGACGCGGCGCCGCTGAACCTGGTCGGCATGACCATGCTCTTTCAGTTCGTGGTGAGCTTCGGCTTCATCCTGCCGGTCAATGCGCCGCAGAACATGGTGGCCTACGGCACCGACACCTTCACGGTGCGCGACTTCGTGCGCACCGGCCTGGTGTTGACCGTGATCGCCTACGCGCTGGTGCTGCTGCTGGGTGTCACCTACTGGCCGTGGATGGGCTACATGACGCGCTGAAACGCCGCGCGGCTCAGCGCCACACCTGCTCCAGCGCCGCCCAGGCGCTGGCCACCACCGGCTCGTTGCGGCGCGCCTTGAGGCAGATGAAGCTGAGCCGGCAGTCCAGGCTGACGCGGTCGGCAATCACCAGGCCGCGCGCCTGCGCCTCGTTCATGGCGATGGCGTCGCGCACCAGCGACAGCCCCACGCCGGAGCGCACCAGGTCGAGCATGGAAGCCTCCTGGTCCACCAGCGCCACCTGGCGCGGGTGCAGGCCCAGCGGCTCATAGACGCTGGCCAGCAGGCGGTGGTGGGCGGACGCCGGTGGCGTGGCAATCCATGGCAAGGCGGCCAGCGCCTTCCAGTCGCGCCCCAGCACCTGCTCGCCCCAGCCGGCCGGCGCCAGCACGCGGTAGGTGAAGTGCGACAGCACTTTTGCTTCAAAAAGCATAGCGCCTGGCGCAGACCGAGAAAGGGCCAAAGGCATTTTTGGCTCCGAATCATCGGGCAAGCCCAGGTAGAAGCCGACATCAAGCTCACCGCGCCCGATCTGGTCCAGCACCTCGCCGCTCATGCCCTGGCGCAACTCGGTTTCGATCTGCGGCGCCGACTCCACCAGCTCTTTCAGGAAAGCCCCCAGGCGCGTGAACTCGGGGTCGAGGATGGTGCCGATGCGCAGCCGGCCGCGCACCGTGCTGTGCAGACTGAGTGCCGCCTGACTGAAGTCGTTCAGGGCCGCCAGCGCTTTTTCAGCCTGCGGCAGCAGCGCCGCGCCGTCGCGCGTCAGCGCCAGGCCGTGCGGCGTGCGCGTGAACAACTGCAGGCCGGTGCTTTCGGCCAGGGCCTTGAGCTGCAGGCTGACCGCCGGCTGGCTCAGGTGCAGGCGCGTGGCTGCGCGCGAGACATTGCCTTCGCGGGCGACGGCAATGAAGGCGCGCAGGGCTGGAGGGTCGGCAGCGATAGCCATATTTGCAAAATTTATATCATCATTTTGAGCAAGTCATTGGAAAAGTCGCTGGTTTTCTAGGAAACTTCGGGATTCTGAGGAGCATTCACCATGAGCATTACAAATATTGATCACTCCATCGCCGGCCAGGTTGTTGCCGGCACGTCCGGCCGCGCGCAGGACGTCTACAACCCCGCCACCGGCGCCGTCAGCGGCCGCACCGCGCTGGCCAGCGCGGCGGAAGTCAACACCGCCGTCGCCGCCGCGCAGGCCGCCTTCCCGGCTTGGGCCGCCACCTCACCGCTGCGCCGCGCGCGCATCCTGTTCAAGTTCCTGGAGTTGCTGAACCACCACCGTGACGACCTGGCACGCCTGATCACCGCCGAACACGGCAAGGTGTTCACCGACGCGCAGGGCGAGGTCACGCGCGGCATCGAGATCGTCGAATTCGCCACCGGCATCCCGCAACTGCTCAAGGGCGACTTCACCGAGCAGGTCTCCACCGGCATGGACAACTGGACCATGCGCCAGCCGCTGGGCGTGGTGGCCGGCATCACGCCGTTCAACTTCCCCGTGATGGTGCCGATGTGGATGTTCCCGGTCGCCATTGCCACGGGCAACACCTTCATCCTCAAGCCGAGCCCGATCGACCCTTCGCCCTCGCTCTTCATGGCCGAACTGCTGAAAAAAGCCGGCCTGCCCGACGGCGTGTTCAACGTGGTGCAGGGCGACAAGGAAGCCGTGGACGCGCTGCTGGCCCACCATGACGTCAAGGCCATCAGCTTCGTCGGCTCGACGCCGATCGCCAACTACATCTACGAGACCGGCGCCCGCAACGGCAAGCGCGTGCAGGCGCTGGGCGGCGCCAAGAACCACATGGTGGTGATGCCCGACGCCGACCTGGACCAAGCGGTGGACGGTCTGATCGGCGCCGCTTACGGCTCGGCCGGCGAGCGCTGCATGGCGATCTCGGTCGCCGTGCTGGTGGGCGACGTGGCCGACAAGATCATGCCCAAGCTGATCGAGCGCACCAAGGCGCTCAAGGTCAAGAACGGCATGGAACTGGATGCCGAGATGGGCCCGATCGTGACCGGCATTGCGCACCAGCGCATCAGCGGCTACATCGAGCACGGCGCCAAGGAAGGCGCCAAGCTGCTGGTGGACGGCCGCACGTTCAAGGGCAAGTCGGCCGGCGCCGGCTGCGACAACGGATTCTGGATGGGCGGCTCGCTGTTTGACCACGTCACACCGGAGATGAAGATCTACAAGGAAGAGATCTTCGGCCCGGTGCTGTCGTGCGTGCGCGTGCCGGACTTCGCCACCGCGGTGAAGCTGATCAACGACCACGAGTTCGGCAACGGCGTCTCCTGCTACACACGCGACGGCCACGTGGCGCGCGAATTCGGCCACCGCATCCAGGTCGGCATGGTCGGCATCAACGTGCCGATCCCGGTGCCCATGGCCTGGCACGGCTTCGGCGGCTGGAAGCGCTCGCTGTTCGGCGACATGCACGCCTACGGCGAAGAGGGCGTGCGTTTCTATACCAAGCAGAAGTCCATCATGCAGCGCTGGCCCGAGAGCACGCCCAAGGGCGCCGAGTTCGCGATGCCAACGTCGAAGTAAATCCCCCCTGAGTCGGCCTGACGGCCGCCTTCCCCCCTGAGGGGGGACGCCATCAGCGGCCCGGCGAAGCCGGTTCCGCGGTGGCTTGCGATCAAGGCACTTCATTCCAACAGGCCACGGCTGCGGAGACAAGAACAATGAGCGACATGACCTTCGACTACGTCATCATCGGCGCCGGCACCGCGGGCTGCTTGTTGGCCAACCGCCTGAGCATGGACGCCAGCAAGCGCGTGCTGCTGATCGAGGCCGGCCGGCGCGACGACTACCACTGGATCCACATTCCGGTGGGCTACCTCTACTGCATCGGCAACCCGCGCACCGACTGGCTCTACAACACCGAGCCCGCCGCCGGCCTCAATGGCCGCACGCTGCGCTACCCGCGCGGCAAGACGCTGGGGGGCTGCTCCAGCATCAACGGCATGATCTACATGCGCGGCCAGTCGCGCGACTACGACCAGTGGGCCGATCTGACCGGTGACGACAGCTGGCGCTGGGAGCAGGTGCTGCCCTACTTCAAGCAGCACGAGGACTATTACAAGGGTGCCGATGCACTGCACGGCGCCAAGGGCGTGCCGACCGAATTGCTCGACCTCCAGGGTCAGCCAGCCGACCTCTACCGCAAGCTCATGCGCCACCACCAGACCGGCGGCGAATGGCGCATTGAAAAACAGCGCCTGCGCTGGGACGTGCTCGACGCCTTCGCCCAGGCTGCCGTCCAGGCCGGCATTCCCGCCACCGAGGACTTCAACCGCGGCAACAACGAAGGCGTGGGTTACTTCGAGGTCAATCAGAAACAGGGCTTTCGCTGGAATACCGCCAAGGCCTTCCTGCGCCCGACCTGCTATGGGCGCCCCAATTTCGAGATGTGGACCTCGGCCCAGGTGGCGCGCCTGGTGATCGACACCCAACCTGACGGCAGCCAGCGCTGCAGCGGCGTGCAGGTCTGGACCGGGCAGGAGATGGTGACCGCCACCGCCCGGCGCGAAGTGGTGCTGTCGGCCGGCAGCATCGGCTCGCCGCAGATCCTGCAACTCTCGGGCATCGGCCCGGCGGCGCTGTTGCAGCAGCACGGCATCCCCCTGGTGCATGAGCTGCCGGGCGTCGGCGCCAATCTGCAGGACCACCTGCAGATCCGCTCGGTCTACCAGGTCAAGGGCTGCAAGACGCTCAACACCATGGCCAATTCCTGGTGGGGCAAGGCCAAGATCGGACTGGAATATGCCTTCAAGCGCAGCGGCCCCATGAGCATGGCCCCCAGCCAGCTCGGGGCGTTTACGCGCAGCGACCCGGCCCAACCCTGGCCCAACATCGAATACCACGTGCAGCCGCTCTCGCTCGATGCCTTCGGCGAGCCGCTGCACAGCTTCAACGCCTTCACCGCCAGCGTGTGCAACCTCAACCCGACCAGCCGCGGCACGGTGCAGATCAAGAGCCAGCGTTTCGAGGATGCGCCGGCCATCGCGCCGAACTACCTGAGCACGCCGGAAGACCGCCAGGTGGCGGCCGATTCGCTGCGCGTGACGCGCCGCATCGTGGCGCAGCCGGCACTGGCCAAGTACCAGCCGCAGGAATTCAAGCCTGGCACGCAGTACCAGAGCGACGAGGACCTGGCCCGGCTGGCCGGCGACATCGGCTCTACCATCTTCCACCCGGTCGGCACCACCCGCATGGGCCGCTCGGATGATCCGATGGCCGTGCTCGATGCCCAGCTGCGCGTGCGCGGCATCCAGGGCCTGCGCGTGGTCGATGCCGGCGCCATGCCCACCATCACCAGCGGCAACACCAATTCGCCGGTGCTGATGATGGCCGAAAAGGCCGCGCGCTGGATCATCGAGGACGCCAACCGCGCCTAGAAATCGGCCTCCAAACGGACGGTTTTGGGAGAGGGAAAACCCGGGGTTGCGGCCGAACGCAGCGGAGTAAACTCACGCCACTCGCAAGCGGGCCCCAGGCGCCGCAAGAGAGGAGCCGAGGAAGACACCCGATAAACCCAACAAGATTCACACCATCCAGAGCAGATGGGATTTGCAAGGCACCGGTTACCCCGGTGCCTTTTTATTTTCCAGATCAAAACCAGCCAAAACCCTTGCCATATAAGCGCCAATAGCTCCTGTTTTGAGAGCACTCCCCGCGCCGAGGCGAATGCGACAATCAGGGCATGGAACTTCTGCTGGTGTCGCTGGCCTCGCTGCTGGCCGGTTTTGTCGATTCAATCGTGGGTGGCGGCGGCCTGGTTCTGCTCCCCGCCCTGTTTGCCACCTTCCCCGGCGCCCATGCCGCCACCCTGCTCGGCACCAACAAGTCGGCCTCGGTCTGGGGCACCGCCTTCGCCTCCTGGCAGTACAGCCGCCGCGTCGAGATGCGCTGGGGCGCCATGCTGCCGGCCATCGCCCTGAGCTTTGCCGGCGCGTTTGCCGGCGCCTGGGTCGTGACCCTGGTTTCGCCGCATTTCCTGCGCCAACTGCTGCCGCTGATCCTGCTGGCCGTGCTGCTCTACACGCTGGCGCGCAAGGAGCTCGGCCGCACCCATGCGCCGCGCTTCTCCGGCCGCCAGGAGTTGCTGGCCGCCGGCACGGTCGGCCTGGGCATCGGCTTCTACGACGGTTTCTTCGGCCCCGGCACCGGCAGCTTCTTCATCTTCCTGCTGGTGCGCTGGCTGGGTTACGACTTCCTGCACGCCTCGGCCGGCGCCAAGCTGCTGAACCTGGCGAGCAACATCGCAGCCATCATCCTGTTCGCACTCAAGGGCCATGTCTGGTGGCACTTCGCGCTGCCGCTGGCACTGGCCAATGTGGCGGGCAGCCTGCTGGGCACGCGGCTGGCGCTCAAGCACGGCGCCGGCTTCGTGCGCGGGGTCTTCATCCTGGTGGTGGGGGCGCTGATCCTCAAGACCGGCTTTGACGCTTTCCTGCGTCAGGGCGTCTGAGTCGTCGGCAGAGTCCGGCCCTTGGGCGGCCAGGCGACTTCCGCGGCGGCGCGCGGCTTGCCGATCGGCGTACCGGCCCGACCCAGCTTGACCGCCGCTAGGTCTTCTTCGCTCGGGTACTGGCCCAGCAGCCAATAGTCGAACACCCGGCGCGCGATCGGGGCGGCGTGTTCAGCACCGAAGCCGACGTTCTCCACCACCACCGCCAGGGCGATCTTCGGGTCGTCGGCCGGGGCGAAGGCCATGTACAGCGCGTGGTCGCGCTGGTGCTCCTCCATCTTGGCAGCGTTGTATTTTTCCTTCTGGCCGATGGTCACGGCCTGCGCCGTGCCGGTCTTGCCGCCGCTCAGGTAGCCGGCGCCAGCGAACACCCGGGCCGAAGTGCCTTCTTGCGTGACGCCGACCAGGGCTTTGCGCACGATCTCGACATGCTCGGGCTTGAAGCCCAGATTCTCCAGCGGCTTCGGCACCACAGGCACCTTGGCATGGCTGACGGCATCCTGCGTGGCAATCACCAGCTGCGGCGCGTGCTTGATACCGCCATTGACCAGTGTGGCGGTGGCCGAAGCCAGTTGCAGCATGGTGAAGGTGTTGTAGCCCTGGCCGATGCCGAGCGAAATCGTTTCGCCGGCGTACCACTTCTGCTGCTCGGGCCGCTTGTAGGTCTTGCGCTTCCAGGCCTGGCTCGGCAGCACGCCGCGCACCTCGCCCTGAATGTCGATCCCGGTCAGTTGGCCGAAACCCAGTGGCGCCATGAAGTCGTGGATGGTGTCGACGCCGAGATCGTTGGCCAGCGAGTAGAAGTAGACGTTGCTCGACTTGACGATGGCGCGGTACATGTCCACCGGGCCAAGGCCATGGTCACCGTGGCTGCGGAAGACGTGGCCGCCGAAAGCCCAGGAGCCGGCGTCGTTGATGATGGCGGAGGGCGAACGCTTGCCGGTCTGCAGCGCCGCCATCGCCATGAAAGGCTTGTAGGTCGAACCGGGCGGGTAGGTGCCGCGCAGGGCCCGGTTCAGCAGCGGCTTGTTGATCGACTCGTTGAGCTCCTGCCAGCTGTCGGCATCGATGCCTTCGACGAACAGGTTGGGGTCGAAGGTGGGTTTGCTGACAAAGGCCAGCACCTCGCCGGTCTTGGGGTCGAGCGCCACCAGTGCGCCGCGGCGTTCACCGTACATCTCCTCGATCAGGTTCTGCAGCTTGATGTCGATCGACAGCTGCACGGTGTTGCCCGGCATCGACGGGTGGCTGGCCAGCTTGCGCACGGCCCGTCCGCCCGCCGAGGTCTCGACCTGCTCGACGCCGGTCAGGCCATGCAGTTCCTTCTCGAAGCTCTGCTCGACGCCGAGCTTGCCGATGTACTCGGTGCCACGGTAGTTGGCCATGTCTTCGTCGGACCACTCCTCGATGACTTTCTTCTCGGCCTGGTTGATGCGGCCGATGTAGCCGATCACATGGCTGGCCAGCTCGCCCCAAGGGTAGTTGCGGAACAGCCGCGCCTTGATCTCGACGCCGGGAAAGCGGAAGCGCTGCGCCGCGAACTTGGCCACCTCCTCGTCGGTCAGGCGGGTGCGAATGGGCAAGGACTCGATGCCCTTGGTCTCCTCGCGCAACTTCTTGAACCGGCGCCGGTCGCGCGGCGTGATGTCCAGCACGCGGGACAGCTCTTCAATGGTCTGCTCGACATTGCCGACCTTGGCCGGCGTGATCTCCAGCGTGTAGGCCGAATAATTGGTCGCCAGCACGATGCCGTTGCGATCGAGGATCAGGCCGCGGTTGGGCACCACCGGCACGATGGCGGTGCGGTTGCTCTCGGCCTGCTCGCTCAGATCTTCGTGCCGCACCACCTGCAGGTAGACCAGCCGCAGCGCCAGCAGTGCAAAACAGCCCAGCACGACGAACGTCACCGCCAGCACGCGGCTGCGAAAGCGCGTCAAGTCGGCTTCAACGTTGCGTAGTTCAGTCATCGCATCCAGTCAGCGCCACGCGGGCGTGCAAAACCACGGCGGAACCTCACAGGGGCCGGTTGGCATCAGGGTCCGGCGCGCGCCGCTGCGGCAGCAGCAACAGCACCGTGACCACCGGCCACAGCAGCGACTCGATGAGCGGTGCCAACAGGATCAGGAAGCCGGGGAAGGTCCCGCCCACCATCATGCGCACCGCCAGTTCCACCGCATGGGCAACGACCAGCAGCGGCAACACCTGCAGCGCCTGCTGCGGTACGCTGAACCAGAGCAGGCGGCGGTGGATGGTGATGGCGAAGAAGCTCAGCACCGTGTAGGCCAGGGCATGCTGGCCCAGCACGCTGCTCTGGTGCACATCCACCAGCAGGCCAAATACAAAGGCCGCGCCCACGCCGATGCGCAGCGGCTGGTGCACGCTCCAGAACACCAACACCAGCGCCAGCAGGTCCGGCGTCCAGGCGGCGCGTCCCCACAGCCCCATGTTCTGCAGCATGTTGAACAGCAAGGCCACCACCAGGCTGCTCCAGATGAACAGCGGGTTGGCTGGCAGCAGCAACTGCTGGCCGGGACGCATGATCATTTCTGCCTGCCTTTCTTCACCGCCTCGGGTGCCGCCTCAGGCGCGGGCAGGGCCGGAATCTGACTGGCGATCGATTGCAGCACCATCACATGCGCTGCGCCGGCGGCCAGCGCCACTGGTGTGCAGTAAATGCGGGCGAAAGCCGACTCGACACGACGCTCCACCTTCTCGACGCGCGCCACCGGCAGGCCCGGCGGATAAACGCCATCGACACCGCTGGTGGTCAGCAGGTCGCCGGCCTGCACGTCGGCATTGGCGGCCATGAAACGCAACTCCAGCGCCCCGGCATGCAGGCCGGGGTCGCCAAAGGCCACGGCGCGCGCGCCGGTGCGGGTGTTGAGCACGGGAATGGCCTGGTCGCGGTCGGTCACCAGCGTGACCTCGCTGACCAGCGGGTAGACGCGCGTGACCTGCCCCAGGACACCGGATTCGTCGAGCACCGGCGAGCCGGCGCTCACACCGTTCATCAGCCCCTTGTCGATCACCACCTTGCGCGTGTAGGGATCGGCGGCGTCATACAGCACCTGCGCCGCCTGGCCGCTGGTGGCGAAACGCTCACGCAGCGCCAGCAGCTTGCGCAGGCGGGTGTTTTCCAGCAGCAGCTGTTCGACCTGATTGGCACGCTGGGACTGCAGGCCCAGCTTCTGCCGGGCCGTCTCCTGCGCCGACTGGGCGGATTGCAGCGATTCGAAATAGCGGCTGCCGCCCTCGGCCCACAGCACCGGTCGCATGACCAGCCATTGCACCGGATAGAGCGCCGTTGCCACGGCCATGCGCAGCGGCTGCGTCATCTGGAAGCGCGTATCGGCCACCATCAGAAACAGCGCCAGGGCGCTGAACACCATGAGCTTGGAAAAGGCCGACGCGCCTTGCCGGAAGAAAGGCGGCGGCGTCCTGTCCAGCGTACCGAGGGGCATCGCTGTACCTGCGGCTTATTCGCTGGTGAAGATGCTGCCCAGACGCTCCATGCGCTCCAGCGCGATGCCGCAGCCGCGCACCACGCAGGTCAGCGGGTCTTCGGCCACCAGCACCGGCAGACCCGTCTCCTCGGACAGCAGGCGGTCCAGGTCGCGCAGCAGGGCGCCGCCGCCGGTGAGCATCATGCCGCGGTCGGCGATGTCGGCACCGAGTTCCGGCGGCGTCTGCTCCAGCGCATTCTTGACGGCCGACACGATGCTGTTGAGCGGATCGGTCAGCGCCTCCAGAATTTCGTTGGAAGAGATGGTGAAGCTGCGCGGCACACCTTCGGACAGGTTGCGGCCACGCACTTCCATTTCCTTGACTTCCGAGCCCGGGAAGGCGGAACCGATGTTCTTCTTGATCGCCTCGGCGGTGGGTTCGCCGATCAGCATGCCGTAGTTGCGGCGGATGTAGTTGATGATGGCGTCGTCGAAGCGGTCGCCGCCCACGCGCACACTGCCCTTGTAGACCATGCCGCCGAGCGAGATCACGCCCACCTCGGTGGTGCCGCCGCCGATGTCCACCACCATCGAGCCGCTGGCCTCGGACACCGGCAGGCCGGCACCAATGGCGGCGGCCATCGGCTCCTCGATCAGGTACACCTCGCTGGCGCCGGCGCCAAGCGCCGATTCGCGGATGGCGCGGCGCTCGACCTGGGTCGAGCCACAAGGCACGCAGATGATGATGCGCGGGCTGGGCTTGAGCATGCCGCGCGGGTGCACCATCTTGATGAACTGCTTGAGCATCTGCTCGGTGACGGTGAAGTCGGCGATCACGCCGTCCTTCATCGGGCGGATGGCCTCGATATTGCCCGGCACCTTGCCGAGCATGGCCTTGGCCTCGTGGCCCACGGCCTGGATCGTCTTTTTGCCCTGCGGGCCGCCTTCGTGGCGGATGGCCACCACCGAAGGCTCGTCGAGCACGATGCCCTTGTCGCGTACGAAAATCAGGGTATTGGCGGTACCGAGGTCGATCGCCAGATCGGTGGAAAAGTACCGACGGAAAGCTCCAAACATCACATGTCCTCTCTGCTGGCATAGCGAACGCTTCGGCCCGCCATCACCGGATTACGGTTCAAAAATCGTTCCTGGCACCGCAAATTCCGTGAAATCACAAGTACGGCGCCAAAGGCGGGATAATACCCTATCCCCTGTGAATAACCCGGCTGTACGCCCCTGGATTTCGGGACGCTTTTACACACGGTTTCAACCCCTGCCTGCCATGTCACTCTCGTCCGCCGATATTGCGCGCATTGCCAACCTCGCCCGTCTGGAACTCCAGCCCGAGGAAAGCGAGCGCATGCTCACCCAGATCAATGGTTTTTTCGACATCGTGGAGCAGATGCGCGCTGTCGACACCAGCGGCATCGAGCCGCTGGCCCACCCCATGGCCACGGTGACCGAGGTCGCGCTACGCCTGCGCGAAGACAGCGTGAGCGAGCCGAACAACCGCGAAGCCAACCAGAAGAGCGCCCCCGCCGTCGAGCGCGGCCTGTTCCTGGTGCCGAAAGTCATTGAATGATGTCCACCGAACTGCACCAACTCTCCGTGGCCGAGCTGGCCCGACAGCTGCGCGAAAAGAAGGTTTCCGCCGTCGAGACCGCGCAGCATTTCCTCGGGCGCATCCGCGCCCATGAATCGCTGGGCGCCTTCGTCGACATGAACGAAGAGGCCACCCTGGCCCAGGCCCGGGCCGCCGACGCCGCACTGGCCGCCGGCACGGCAGGGCAACTGGCCGGCGTGCCGATCGCGCACAAGGACATCTTCGTCACCAAGGACTTCGCCACCACCGCCGGCTCCAGGATGCTGGCCGGCTACCGTTCGCCCTTCGACGCCACCGTGGTCGCGCGACTGGCGGAACAAGGCGCCGTGACGTTGGGCAAGCTCAGCTGCGACGAGTTCGCCATGGGCTCGGCCAACGAGAACGTGGCTGTGCCGGCCGTGGGCCACAGCGCGCCCGAACCGGTGCGCAACCCCTGGGACACCAGCCGCATCCCCGGCGGCTCCTCGGGCGGCAGCGCCGCCGCTGTGGCGGCACGCCTGGCGCCTGCCGCCAGCGGCACCGACACCGGCGGCTCGATCCGCCAGCCCGCCGCCTTCTGCGGCATCACCGGCATCAAGCCGACCTACGGCCGCGCCTCGCGCTACGGCATGGTCGCCTACGCCTCCAGCCTGGATCAGGCCGGCCCGATGGCGCGCAGCGCGGAAGACTGCGCCTTGCTGCTGTCCGCCATGTGTGGCCCGGACCCGGACCGCGACTCGACCTCGCTCGACACTCCGGCCGAGGACTTCACCCGCTCGCTGAACAACAAGCTCGACGGCCTGCGCATCGGCATCCCGAAAGAGTTCTTCGGCGAAGGCCTGGCGCCCGACGTGCGCGCCGCGGTCGATGCCGCGCTGAAGGAATACGAAAAACTCGGCGCCCAGCTGGTGCCGATTTCGCTGCCGCGTACCGAGCTTTCCATTCCGGTCTACTACATCATCGCGCCCGCGGAAGCCAGCTCCAACCTGTCGCGCTTCGACGGCGTCAAGTTCGGCCACCGGGCCAAGGACTACACCGACCTGCTCGACATGTACAAGAAGACACGCGCCGAGGGTTTCGGCGACGAGGTCAAGCGCCGCATCATGATCGGCACCTATGTGCTGAGCCATGGCTACTACGACGCCTACTACCTGCAGGCACAGAAGATCCGCCGCATGATTGCCGACGACTTCCAGCAGGCCTTCCAGCAGTGCGATGTGATCGCCGGTCCGGTGGCGCCCACGGTGGCGTGGAAGATCGGCGAGAAGGCCGACGACCCGGTGGCCAACTACCTGGCCGACATCTTCACCCTGCCGGCCTCGCTGGCCGGCCTGCCCGGCATGAGCGTGCCGGTGGGTTTGGGGGCAGGCAACATGCCGGTCGGGCTGCAGCTGATCGGCGACTACCTGCAGGAGTCCCGCCTGCTGAACATGGCACATCGCTACCAGCAAGCCACCGATTTCCACCTCCGCACGCCGGAGGGTTTCTGACATGAGCGCACCCAAATTAGTCCAGGGTTATGAGGTCGTGATCGGCTTCGAAACCCATGCCCAGCTCTCCACCCAGAGCAAGATCTTCAGCCGTGCTTCGGTCGCCTTCGGCGCCGAGCCCAACACCCAGGCCTGTGCGGTGGACCTGGCCCTGCCCGGCACGCTGCCGGTGATGAACAAGGGCGCGGTGGAACGCGCCATCCAGTTCGGTCTGGCGATCGGCTCGCACATCGCACCGAAGAGCGTGTTCGCGCGCAAGAACTACTTCTACCCCGACCTGCCCAAGGGCTACCAGATCAGCCAGTTCGAGATCCCGGTAGTGCAAGGCGGCGCTGTCGACTTCTTCCTCGGCGACGAGAAGAAAACCGTGCGTCTGGTGCGCGCCCACCTGGAAGAAGATGCCGGCAAGTCGCTGCACGAGGACTTCATCGGCCAGTCCGGCATCGACCTCAACCGCGCCGGCACGCCGCTACTGGAGATCGTGACCGAACCCGACATGCGCTCCAGCGAAGAGGCCGTGGCCTACGCAAAAGAGCTGCACAAGATCGTGACCTGGATCGGCATCTGCGACGGCAACATGCAGGAAGGCAGCTTCCGCTGCGACGCCAACGTCTCGGTGCGCAAGCCCGGCCAGCCCCTGGGCACGCGGCGCGAGATCAAGAACCTGAACAGCTTCAAGTTCATGCAGCAGGCCATCGACTACGAGGTGCGCTGGCAGATCGAGCAGATCGAAGACGGCCATGCCATCCAGCAGGCCACCGTGCTGTTCGACCCCGACACCGGCGAGACGCGCGCCATGCGCACCAAGGAAGACGCGGCCGACTACCGCTACTTCCCCGACCCGGACCTGCCGCCGCTGGTGATTGCACAGGAATGGATCGAGCGTGTGCGCTCGGAAATGGCGGAGCTGCCGCGCGTGATGGCGGCGCGTTTCGTGACCGACTACGGCCTGCCCGAGTACGACGCCACCACGCTGACGCAGAGCAAGGCCATGGCGACCTACTTCGAAGCGACAGCCAAGGCCTGCCAGCAGCCGAAACTGGCCAGCAACTGGATCATGGGCGAGGTGTCGCGCCGCCTGAATGCCGACGAGATGGACATCGCACAGGCCCCCGTCAGTGCAGCGCAATTGGCGGCACTGATCGCACGCATCGCCGATGGCACGATCTCCAACAACGCTGGCCGACAAGTATTCGATGCACTGTGGAGCGGCGATGGCCAGGACGTGGATGCTGTCATCGATGCCAAGGGGCTGAAACAGATGAACGACAGCGGCGCGCTGGAGCAGATCATCGACGAGGTGATTGCCGCCAACCCGGACAACGTGGCGCAGTTCAAGGCCGGCAAGGACAAGGCCTTCAACGCCCTGGTCGGCCAGGTCATGAAAGCCAGCAAGGGCAAGGCGAATCCGCAGCAGGTCAACGACCTGCTGCGCAGCAAGCTGGGCTGACGCCGCGTTTGGCCAGGCTCAGCGGGCCTGGCCAGTTGCCGGCATCTCGACGGACGAGGGCTGCCCCCACAACGGCCGCAGGCGCGCCTGTTCGGCGTCAAAGCGGGCGTTGACGCGGCCACGCTCGGCATCCTGCTCCGCCATGAAGCGCTTCTGCGCCGCCTGGTTGCGGGTGTTCTCATCCGCCTGCCGGCGCAGGGCCAACGGTGCCTTGGCCGGGTTCTTCTGGTAGAACTCCAGCTCGGCCTGCAAGGCCTCGCGCTGACGCACCAGTTCGGCCATGCGGTTGTCCGCGGCCTGCCGCACCAGCGCAATCTGGGCCAGCGCCTCGGCCCGCTCCTTGTCATGCGCAGCCTGGTTCGGATAACGCAGCAGCAAGGCCCGCTCGCGCTGTTTCTCCTCAGCCTGGCGGGCTTGTACCTCGACCTCCTGGCGTCGGCGCTGCTCCAGCGCTGCGCGCTCCTGCACGCTCAACGTCGGGCCGACGGTGGCGCGGACCGTGCCGCTGGGGTTGAGCAAACGCTGCTCGCGATCCGCACATTCGGCAATGGGACGATCCGAGGTGCGCGGACGCCCCTGACCATCCGTGCAGGAATAGATGTTTGGCGGCTGGGTTTGGGCACGCCCGTCACCCAGCACCCCCATTAGCAGCGCACCGATGAGCGCGCCGCCTGCTGCTCTGCCCATGTTAGCTTTCGTTGACCCCGTATCGTTGCCGGTAAGCCAGCACACGCTGATGATCGGCCGCCAATCCTGCGCGGCTGTGTGTTTCCAGGTACTGCAGCAGATCGGCCAGCTTCGCGATCGCGCCCACCTGCAGTCCCAGGCGCTGGCGCACGTACTGCACCGCGCTGTAGGGAACGTCCTGGCCGTTCTCGGTCGCCATCTCCTGCCGGTCGAGCGCGATCACGACCGCGTGCGGCTTGGCGCCGGCCGCCTCGATGATGGCGATCGACTCGCGCGCTGCGGTACCGGCCGACATCACGTCGTCAACGATCAGCACCCGGCCCTTGAGCGGCGCGCCGACCAGCGTGCCGCCTTCGCCATGGTCCTTGGCCTCCTTGCGGTTGTAGGCAAAAGGCACGTTGCGGCCACGCCGCGCCAGTTCGACCGCCAGCGCCGCCCCCAGCGGGATGCCCTTGTAGGCGGGGCCGAAGATCATGTCGAATTCGATGCCGGAGTCGATGACGCGCTGAGCATAGAATTCAGCCAGACGGCCGAGCTTGGCGCCGTCGTCAAACAAACCGGCATTGAAAAAATACGGGGACAGACGGCCGGCCTTGGTCTTGAATTCGCCGAAACGCAGCACACCGCAATCGACGGCAAACTGCACGAAATCCTGGGCCAGCTTGTCCTGCCCCGCTGTTGATGCCACACCTTCCGACATGGGAAATTCCTTGTTCAAATTAAGCAGCCTCAACCTCAACGGCATCCGTTCCGCCACCAGCAAGGGGCTGGAAGCCTGGCTTGAAACTACCAAGCCCGATTGTATTTGCGTGCAGGAAGTCAAGGCCCAGGCCGCCGATGTGGTCGGCCGCTTCGAAAGCCTGGCCGGCCTGCGCGGCCACTTCCACTTCGCCGAGAAAAAAGGCTATTCCGGTGTCGGCATCTACAGCCGGCATGAGCCGAGCGACGTGCACGTCGGCTACGGCTCGCCCGAATTCGACGCCGAGGGCCGCTACGTCGAGCTGCGTTTCGACACGCCGCGGCGCAAACTCTCGCTCATCAGCTGCTACTTCCCCAGCGGCTCCTCCGGCGAGGAACGGCAGCAGGCCAAGTTCCGCTTTCTCGACGGAATCTACCCGCACCTGCAGCAGCTCAAAGGCGAGCGCGAGTTCATCCTCTGCGGCGACGTCAACATCGCGCACCAGGAGATCGACCTCAAGAACTGGAAGGGCAACCTGAAGAACTCGGGCTTCCTGCCGGAAGAACGCGCCTGGATGACCAAGCTGCTGAACGAGGCCGGCATGGTGGACGTCTACCGCCGGCTGCAGCCCGATGCCACGGATGCCGCCTACACCTGGTGGAGCAACCGCGGCCAGGCCTACGCCAAGAACGTGGGCTGGCGGCTGGACTACCACCTGGCCACCCCGGCGCTGGCCGAACGGGCGCGCCGCGAGGCGATCTACAAGGGCGAGAAGTTTTCCGACCACGCGCCGATCACGATCGACTACGACGGCCTGCTCTGACACGCTTCAACCCGCCTGCGTCTCCCCGTTCATGAACAACGGCAAGGCCGACAGCTCGCTGGCCGGGCAGGGGCGCGCAAAGTGGTAGCCCTGCAGCACATCGACCCCCAGGCCGCGTAGCACGCCCGCCGTGTTCTCGTCTTCCACGCCTTCCGCCACGGTGCGCAAACGCAGCGCCTGCGCCAGGCTGACGATGCCCTGGGTCATGCGCAGGCCCTCCATGGTGTGCACACGGCGCACGAAGGAGATGTCGATCTTGAGTTCGCCGATCGGCAACTCGTGCAATTGCGACAGCGAGGCATAGCCGGTGCCGAAATCATCGATGGCCAGGGTGAAACCGGCGCTGGAGAGCTGACGCAGCCGGTCCTCGGCAAACTCCACATCCATCAAGGCCACCGACTCCGTCACTTCCAGCACCAGGCTGCGGGGATCGAGTTCGTAGCGTTCGACATCGGCCAGCAACATGAGCATGAAGTCGGTGGCGAACAGCTGGCGCTTGGAAATATTGATGGAGAGCGTCAACCCTGGATGCGTCTGGCGCCATTCCCGGAACTGCTCGAACGCCTGACGCCGCACCAGATGGCCAAGCTCGCCGATCAGGCCCAGGTTCTCCGCCATCGGGATGAAGCTGCCGGGTGAGATCCAGCCCAGATCCGCATCGTGCCAGCGAGCCAGCGCCTCGATGCCGATCAGTCGCGACCGCCCGTCGGCATGGAGCTGGGCCGCCACCTGCGGCTGGTACCAGACGGCGATGCGCTGGTCACGAATCGCCTGGGCCAGCCGGGTCTGGATGTAGAGCTCTTTCTTGCCCAGCCCCTTGCTCGACATGTCGGCGAACAGCTGGAAATTGTTACGTCCCTGCGACTTGGCGTAGAACATGGCGCGATCGGCTTGCGCCAGCAGGCTGTCGATGTCACCGCTGCTTTCGTCATCCGGGTAGACCGCGATGCCCATGCTGAAGGTGGCGTTGATGGACAGACCGTCGAGCATGACGGTCTGGCGCATGGCTTCCACCATTTTCTGCGCCACGAGGCGCACGGCATCGGCCGTGGTCAGGTCCGGCAGCAGCACCACGAACTCGTCGCCGCCCCAGCGCGCCAGCGTATCGCCGTCGCGCAGGCAGTCCTTGAGCAGCTGGGACAGCGACAGCAGCAAGGCGTCGCCCGCCTTGTGGCCGTAGGCATCGTTGATGTTCTTGAAGTGGTCGAGGTCGATGAAGCACACGCCCACGCGGTTGCCGGTGCGCGAGGCCTGCTGGATCGCCTGCTTGATGCGGTCCTCCAGCAGCACGCGGTTGGGCAGGCTGGTCAGCGCATCGTGCAGCGCCATGTAGGTGATGTGACGCTCCTGCAGATAGCTCTTGGTGATGTCGCGCAGCACGCCGCGCGCGCCGGTGACCTCGCCATCGTCGTCACGCTCGACCACAAAGCGGCATTCCATCCACTGCTCGGGACGGGCATGGGTCTGGAAACGGTAGCGTCCACGGAATTCGTCTTTCTGTCCGGAGACCAGCCCGACAAGATGCAACTCGAAAGCGCTGCGATCCTCCTCGTGCACATGGGCCAGCAGGCTGGTGTCGATCATGGGGGCGGTGCCGACCAGCAGCCACCAGCCGCTGTTGGCGCTCAGGATGCGGCCGCGGCGGTCGAGTTCGAGCACCGCCTCCTCCAGCAGGTCCAGGGTTCGCACAAAGGAATGCTGCTCGGCTGCGCGAACCCTCTCCTTGCTCAGCGCCTGATGCAGGGCATCGAAGGGCTGATGCACGCTGTCGACGAAGACCACCCGGTAGATGAAGTAGTAGCTGACGATCTTGTAGACATGCCCTGATGCATTCACCAGATCGGTGACGCTCTCGTAACGTGTAAAAAACAGCTCGGACAGACCCGCAATGGCAGCCGCCGCGAACAGGTCGGTTGCGTTGAATTCCGCCCCACGGCGCGACTGCCGGTAGAACAACCATGCCGCGGCACTGTAGATCGCGACCAGCAGGTATTCGAACCTCACCTTGAGCGGTGTCAGGCCCTCCCCCGGCGCAAAAAACACCGGCACCTCGTCGGGACGGAACAGGATCACCCCATACACCAGCACCACATAGGCCAGCACCGCGCCCATGAGTGCGTGGCGCGTGTGCGGATTCTTCAGGGGTTGCCAGGCTCGCAAGGCAATGGCCAGCAGACCCACGGCCATCAGCAGACGTGCAGGCAACCAGAAGCTGATGGCTTTGCCCGGGCTGGAGGGCGTGACCAGATCGGGCATTCCCGTGTACGACAAGGTGTGGCCGAAATCAAGCAGCCCCGTTCCGAACAGCACCGCACCCAGCAAGGCGATATTGCCCGGGCGCTCCTCCGTGTAGGCATGCCAGGCAATGCCGAAACCCAGCATGGCCACGACGATGGCGGCCACCTCCAACGTGGTGTGCAGCGTCAGGAACTGCTTGGCTGGCAAGTCGGCATCCAGTACCCCGGCCCAGAGCAGGGAACTGAGCAGCGCCATGGCGACCACCCCGGTCAGCGCCAGCCGCCGGTTCTTTTCCTGGGCGGCGAGCGAAATCATCGGTCCCGTTGACTGCATCAAATACTCCCTGCGCTTCCTTATTTTTCAATCTGCGTTGGTGCAAGCGCCTGGCGCTTTTTCGACTCCTGGCCTGACATGGGAGAGCGACGAGAACGACACCACTACCGGTAGCCGTATGCACAGCATAGCGTGGGATTGTTACGGAATGTATAGTGCTTTGCTCAAAGGGTAAACCCCAGAATTCAGTCGTCCATGCTCCACTACCAAACCATCCCCGTCACCGCCTTCCAGCAGAACTGTTCCATCGTCTGGTGCGACGAAACCATGAAAGCCGCCATCATCGATCCCGGTGGCGATCTCGATGTGCTGCTCGATGCTGTCCAGAAGCTGGGGGTCACGCTGGAGCAGATCTGGCTGACCCACGCCCATATCGACCACGCCGGCGGCACAGCAGAGCTCTCGCAAAAACTGGGCCTGCCCATCATCGGGCCGCACCCGGGCGACCAGTTCTGGATCGACGGCCTGCCCATGCAGGGCCAGCGCTTCGGCCTGCCGCACGCCGAGTCTTTCACGCCAACGCGCTGGCTGCATGACGGCGATACGGTCAGCATCGGCCACAGCACGTTGCAGGTGCGTCACTGCCCAGGCCACACGCCAGGGCACGTGGTGTTTCACGCCCCAGAGATCCAGCGGGCGTTCGTGGGCGATGTGCTGTTTGCCGGCTCGATCGGCCGCACCGACTTCCCGCAGGGCAACCATGCGCAGCTGATCAACAGCATCACGCAGCGCCTGTGGCCGATGGGTGACGACACAGTGTTCATCCCCGGCCACGGCCCCGAGAGCACCTTCGGCCGCGAGCGCCAGACGAACCCGTTTGTCGGCGGAACGTAAATCGTCCCCGCTTGCCCACTCTCTGCCCTGACTCACCCCAAGCGCAGGACGCCGCGGAACCGGCTTCGCCGGGCCACTGGCGTCGCCCCCTTGAGGGGGGATGCGAGCCACACGCAGTGGGCGAGAGTCGGGGGTGGGTTTACTGCCGGGCACGCTCGTAGAGCGGCAGCACCCGGGGCAGGTTTTTCTCGATGTCGGCAATGCGCGTCTTGCCCGAGGGATGGGTGGACAGCCATTGCGGCGGTGCGCCCTTGTTGGCGGCGCTCATCTTCTGCCACAGCGTCACGCCGGCGCGCGGATCGAAACCGGCACGCGCAGCCAGCTCCATGCCGACCAGATCGGCTTCCGATTCGTCCTCGCGGCTGAACTCCAGCGTCAGCAGGTTGGCGCCGCCGCGCGCCAGCGTGTCGGTCAGGCGCGGGTCGATGCCGAAAATGCCGGCGGCCAGCACGCCGCCGATGCGTGCCGCACCCTGCGTGACTGCGCTCTTGCCCATGCGCTCGCGCGCGTGCTCGCGCAAGGCGTGCGCCACTTCGTGGCCCATCACCATGGCCACCTCGTCGTCGCTGAGCTGCAGCTTGTCGAGGATGCCGCTGTAGAAGGCAATCTTGCCGCCCGGCATGCAAAAGGCATTGATCTGGGACGAGCCGATCAGGTTGACCTCCCACTGCCAGTCGCGGGCGCGCGGGTTCCAGCTCAAGGCCTGGGGAATGATCTTGCGCGCGATGGCGCGCAGGCGCTGCAGTTGCGGATGCTCGCGCGGCGCCAAGGCATGCTTGGCGCGCGCCTGCGCCAGCAACTGGCCGTACTGCTGGCCGGCACTGCTCTCCACTTCCTCGGCCGGCACCAGCTTGCTGAAGGCCGAATTCTTGCCGACCTCCACGCCTTCGCGCGCCAGCGCCGGCAGCGCGTGCAGTGCCAGCGGCAACAGACCCCACGCCAGCCAGCGCTGGGGTTGACGCCATAAGTTCATAGGTTCACGTTTCGACATGGGTAGGACAGGGCAAGGCAGCGCTTATTATTCCCGCATGAGTTCACATGCCGCTGAAACCAGCCAAATCAAGACCTCCTGGCTTGCCTCCCTGCGGGTCTACCTCGAAGCCCCGACCCTGCGCATGCTGGCGCTGGGTTTTTCCGCCGGCCTGCCGCTGTTGCTGGTGCTGGGCACCTTGAGTTTCCGCTTGCGCGAGGCCGGCGTCGACCGCAGCACCATCGGCTACCTGAGCTGGGTCGGCCTGGCCTATGCCTTCAAGTGGATATGGGCGCCGCTGGTGGACCGGCTGCCGCTGCCGGGGCTGACCCGCTGGTTCGGCCTGCGCCGCAGCTGGCTGCTGCTGGCGCAAGCGGTCATCATGGCCGGTCTGGCAGGCATGGCCCTGCAGGATCCGCGCCTCGGGCTGGAGCCGCTGGTCTGGTGCGCACTGCTGGTGGCCGTCGGCTCGGCAACGCAGGACATCGCGCTCGACGCCTTTCGCATCGAATCGGCCGGGCCGGAGCGCCAGGCGGCTCTGGCCGCGGCCTACCAGACCGGCTACCGGCTGGCCATGATCTGGGCCGGTGCCGGCGTGCTGTGGATCGCAGCGCGCGCCGAAGTGGCGCCGGCCGTGGCAGGCGCCGTCGTTTACCAGAACATCGCCTGGCAGACCGCCTACCTGGCCATGGCCGCCAGCATGTTTCCCGGCATGCTGACCGTGCTGTTTTCGCCCGAACCGGCACGCCGTGAACTGCCGCCGGCCAAGAACCTGGGCGAATGGCTGCGGGGGGCGCTCATCGAACCGTTCGCCGATTTCATCCGCCGCTACAAATGGCAGGCCGCCCTGATCCTCGCGCTGATCGCGGTCTATCGCATCAGCGATGTGGTCATGGGCATCATGGCCAACCCGTTCTATGTCGACATGGGCTACACCAAGGACGAGGTGGCCGCAGTGACCAAGATCTACGGCGTCATCATGACGCTGGCCGGCGCTTTCATTGGCGGCGCACTGGCCATGCGCCTGGGTGTGATGCGCGTGCTGATGCTCGGGGCCATCCTGAGCGCCGCCAGCAACCTGCTATTCGCCTGGCTCGGCACACGCGGCCACGACGTGACGGCACTGATCGCCGTCATTTCGGCCGACAACCTGGCTAGCGGCATCGCCTCGTCCGCCTTCATCGCCTACCTCTCCAGCCTGACCAACATCAGCTATTCGGCCACCCAGTACGCGCTGTTCAGTTCCATGATGCTGTTATTGCCCAAGTTCGTGGCCGGCTTTTCCGGCGACTACGTGGACGCGTTCGGTTACACCCACTTCTTCACGTCCACCGCCCTGCTGGGCCTGCCGGTGCTGCTGCTGGTCTGGCTGGCTTCCAGAACAAAATCGAGCTGAACGCCTTGCCAAATATGCGCGAACAGCTCTCTTTTTGATAGCAAAATCGCGCCCTGTTTTACTTATCTTTACGGCCGGTTCAAGCACATTTGACGACTTGACGGCATCATGGTCGATCTCTCACCCATAGACTTCCCCCATGAGCCAGTCTCTCCTGATGATCGAAGACGACGCCCGCCTGGCGCGCATGGTCAGCGAGTACCTTGCGCAATCGGGGTTCGCGGTGAGCCACGCCGCTGACGCCGCCGCCGGCCTGGCCCGGCTGCAAGGCCCCGAGACGGCACCCCAGCTCATCATTCTCGACCTGATGCTGCCCGACATGGACGGGCTGGAAGTCTGTCGCCGCATCCGCGCCCTGCCGGGCGGCCTGGCGCAGACGCCCATCCTGATGCTCACCGCCAAGGGCGACCCGATGGACCGCATCATCGGCCTGGAAATGGGCGCCGACGACTACCTGCCCAAGCCGTTCGAGCCGCGCGAGTTGCTGGCCCGCATCCGCGCCATCCTGCGCCGCCGCAGCGATAACGGCGCGCCGGCGGGCAGCCAGATGACATTCGGCTCGCTGGCGATCGACCGCGATGCCCGCACCGTCACGGTGAACGGGCAAGCCTGCGAGCTCACCTCCTACCAGTTCGACCTGCTGGTGACGCTGGCCGAACGGGCCGGCCGCGTGCTCACGCGCGACCAGATCATGGAGGCCGTGCGCGGCCGCGAGCTGGAAGCCTTCGACCGCTCGATTGACGTTCACATGGGTCGTATCCGCGCCGCCATCGAGGCCGACCCGAAAAACCCCAAGCGCATCGTGACGGTGCGCGGTGTCGGCTATGTCTTTGCCCGTCAGCAGGACTGATCTCCGAATGCCGCCCACGATGAGTACCCCACTGATCCACCGCCTGTACCTGCGCATCTGGCTGGCCGTGGTCGCTACGGTGGTCATGCTGACCCTGGTGTTCGGCTGGTTGTGGCGCCAGGAGGCCGAGCGCGAGCGTGCCCAGCGTCCCGGGCGCGAAATTGTGCTGCGCAACGCCAGCGGCGAAGTCATCGGCCAGGCCAAGATGCGCCCGGGGCGACTCCCCGGCCAGCAGGGCTTTGAATTCGAGGTGCCGATGCACGACGGCCAGACCCTGTTCGTCCAGCTGCCGCGGCCCAATCGGCCGCCCCCCATGGCGCCGCCGCCTTGGTGGCGCCCTCCCTTCGATTTCGTCTGGCTGCTGGGCCTGGTCGCCGTTGCCGTGGCCCTGGGCGCCTACCCCATCGTGCGACGCCTGACCAAACGGCTCGAAGCGCTGCAGCAAGGCGTCGAGCGCTGGGGCGAAGGCGACCTGACTCGCCGCCTGCCCGAAGACGGCGGCGATGAAGTGGCCTTCCTGGCGCAACGTTTCAACATCGCCGCCGGGCGGGTACAGGCCTTGTTGCAGTCGCAAAAGGCCTTGCTGGCCAACGCCTCGCACGAGTTGCGCTCGCCACTGACGCGCATCCGCATGGGACTGGAACTGATGGGTACGCGCCCTGGCGATGCTTCAGCCACTGCACGCGAGGAAATCACCCGCAACATCCACGAGCTCGACCAGCTGATCGACGAAATCCTGTTGGCCAGCCGGCTTGATGCCAGCCCGATCGACATGGGCACCCTGGAGCCAGTGGACCTGGTGGGCCTGTGCGCCGAGGAATGCGCCCAGACCGGCGCTGAACTCGAGGTCCCGGCCGGCAGTACCAGCCTGCTGGTGCCGGGCGTGGCCAAACTGCTGCGCCGGGTGGTGCGCAACCTGCTGGAAAACGCGCGCCGCCATGCGGCCGGCAAAGTCAGCCTGAGCCTGCAGGCCGACGGCAATCATGCCGTGATCCGCGTCTGCGACCGCGGCCCCGGCGTACCGCTCGAACAACGGGAACGCATCTTCGAGCCCTTCTACCGCCTGCCCGGCGCCTCCGAGCGCGACGGCGGCGCCGGCCTCGGACTGGCCTTGGTCAAGTCCATTACCACGCGCCACGGCGGCAGTGTGCGCTGCGAGGCGCGGCTCGGCGGCGGCGCCTGCTTCGTGATCGAACTGCCTGCCACCCCCTGAATACCAGAGCCGCCCCGGGCATGAAGCCCTGCGCAAGACGATTGGCATACTGAATGTCGCCTTTTTGAACAGAAAGTAGTGCCGTATCCCCCATTTGTGGGATAGCGCAAGTCGCCTCGGCTGGGTAAAGTTCTATCCAACTGCTGTCACAGTCAACAAGAGTCCGGTAGCGCCATACCCGCCGCAGAGCAACAAGCCGCCCCGGAATCGAAGAGTCCCAACGACGTCCTTTCGAGGACTTTTCAAAGCCACCCTTACCGGTGGCTTTTTTTTGGCAAAAATCCGAACGCTACAACACCTGCAGCACCCGCTCTGCCGTGATGTCGCGCAGGCAGCGCAGATGCCCGAGCGGACACTCGCGCTGGAAGCAGGGCGCGCAGTCCAGCGGTGGCTGGTAAGCCGAGTCGTTCTTGAGCCAGATAACCTGCGCCTTGTCGCTCAAGGGCGGGGTGTGCAAGGGGCTGCTGGAGCCAAACAGGGCAACTTGCGGCACATCCAGCGCCGCCGCCACGTGCATGAGGCCGGTGTCATTGCTCACCATGGCCCTGGCCGCGGCGATCAGGCAAAAAGCATCCAGCAGATCGGTGCTGCCGGCCAGGTTGCGGCACATCTGCCGCGAGTCGGCATGGGCCAGCCGCGCAATCTCCTCACCCAGCGCGGCCTCCTTGCCCGAACCCAGCAGCAGCACCGGCAGGTCCAGCCGCTGCGCCAGTTCGGCAAAACGGTCCACCGGCCAGCGCTTGGCCGGACCGTACTCGGCCCCAGGCACGAAGACGTAGTAGGCACCGCGCACCAGGCCCAGCCGGTCCAGCACGGCGGCGCAGCGGGCTGCCTCGACCTGCAGGCGCGGCCGGTCGGCCGCCACGTCCGGCTCGCCGCTGAGCGCCGAGTAGAACGCCACCATGGGCGGGCGCTGGTGCTTTGGGGGATTTTTCAGCCGGTGCGTCAACAGGCCGAAACGCGCCTCGCCCAGGTAGCCGACCCGCTTCGGGATGCGGGCCAGCAAGGGCAGCAGCGCGCTCTTGAGCGAGTTGGGGCAGACGTAGGCGACGTCAAAGCGGCCCTCGATCTGCCGCGCCAGCACACGCCGTGCCTTGAGCTGCAGGCCGCCATGGGCGAAGGGAAACTCGATGACCTCGGCCACCTGCGGCATGGCGCGGTAGACCGGCGCCACCCAGGGCAGCGCGCCCACGGTGAGCCGCTCACCGCGCGCATGAAGGCGACGCAACAGCGGCTCCGTCATCACCGCATCCCCAATCCACTGGGGCGCGATGATGAGGGCGTTAGTGGCTGGCACCGAAGTGCTCACCTGCCTTCAACTTGTAGACCGTACCGCAATAGGGGCACTTGGCCTCGCCGGTCCGCGCCACGTCCAGGTACACCTTGGGGTGGCTGTTCCAGAGTTTCATGTCGGCCTGGGGATTGGGACAGAACACACCACCCTGGTGGTTCAGATCCTTGGCCAGCAGTTCAACCGTTTGCTTGCTCATATCCATCTCTCTTTCATGTACTCACGCCAGATGCAAGCCCCGCCCCGCGCGAAGGCACCCTACGGGAAACGCCGTGGAACCGGCTTTGCCGGTCCACTGGCGTTGCCCCCTGCAAGGGGGTGGCGCAGCGACACGCCCTTTGCGCAGCCTGGGGGTGTTAAACCTTCGTCAGCCAGTGAGCGTACTTCGGATTGCGGCCGTTGACGATGTCGAAGAACGCGCTCTGGATCTTCTCGGTGATCGGGCCGCGGCTGCCGCTACCGATCTCGACACGGTCGAGTTCGCGGATCGGCGTCACTTCGGCAGCGGTGCCGGTGAAGAAGGCCTCGTCAGCAATGTAGACCTCGTCGCGCGTGATGCGCTTTTGCACCAGCTCCAGGCCCAGGTCCTTGCAGATGTGCAGCACGGTGTTGCGCGTGATGCCATTGAGCGCACCGGCCGACAGGTCGGGGGTGTAGACGACACCGCCCTTGATCACGAAGATGTTCTCGCCCGCGCCCTCGGACACGAAGCCGGCGGTATCGAGCAGCAGCGCCTCGTCGTAACCATCATCGGTGGCTTCCATATTGGCCAGGATCGAGTTGCTGTAGTTGCTGACGGCCTTGGCCTGCGTCATGGTGATGTTGACGTGGTGACGCGAGTAGCTGGAGGTCTTGACGCGAATGCCGCGCTTCATGCCCTCCTCGCCCAGGTAGGCGCCCCAGGCCCAGGCCGCCACCATCAGATGGATGGTGTTGCCCTTCGGCGAAACGCCGAGCTTCTTGTCGCCGATCCAGGTCAGGGGACGCAGGTAGCAGCTTTCCAGCTTGTTCTCGCGCACCACGGCTTTTTGCGCCTCGTTCACCTGCTCCGGGGTGAAGGGAAGCTTCATACGCAGGATCTTGGCGCTGTTGAACAGACGCTCGGTGTGCTCTTCCAGACGGAAGATCGCCGTGCCGTTGACGGTGTTGTAGGCCCGCACGCCCTCGAAGGCCCCGCAGCCATAGTGCAGGGTGTGGGTCAGGACGTGGATCTTGGCGTCGCGCCAGTCCACCATCTGGCCATCCATCCAGATTTTTCCATCACGGTCGGACATCGAGGGAGGTAGGGGGCTCATCGGTACTTTCCTTTGAAAGGGCGGGGCAAGCGAGCTTGCAAAAACCCTGATTTTACGGGGCTGGCGTGCCCGGGGTCGTCGTGACGGCATCCTCGGGCTGCGTCGGACGAACCAGCTCCCACTTCACCAGCTTGCCCTGCCGGAATTCGCAGGTCACGAACGACTCGGAAGCGTCGGTCCAGCGAAACAGCTCGGGCTGGCTGTCCTTGGGGCTGACCAGTTCACCCAAGGCGCGTGTCATGGTCACCACGTGCAGCAGGTTCACGCCCGGCCGGAGCTTGGCGTTGAGCATGACCGCGCTGTCCACAAAGCCGATCGGCCGCTCGGCGGCGCGCTTGAGCGCCTGCATCATGCGGGTGAAATGCAGCAGCAGCCACATGACCAGCGCGCCCGTGGCAATGGCGACGCCGCTCCAACCGTAGGCCCGGTAGGCCGCCACCACCAGCACGACGCTGGCCAGCGGCACGAAGATTTTCTGAATTTGCATAGCCCCGATTTTGACGCACGACCGCATCGGACACTCAGGCTGCGCGCTGGTCCGGCGCCGGCCAGTGCACCGACACCGCCAGCCCGCCCAATCGCTCCGAAGAAGCCGTCTGGACCTGGGCGCCGCATACTTGCGCAATGCGCCTGACGATGGACCAACCCAGGCCGCTGCCCGGCTGCGCGTGGCCCGGTACCCGGTAAAAGCGCTCGCCCAGTCGGGCCATCTCCTGCGCTGTCATGCCGGCGCCGCTGTCTTCCACGCGCAGCACCGCCTGCCCCGCCTCCAGCGCCACGCTCACCTGGACCGAGGCACCATCCGGGCTGTAACGCAGGGCGTTGTCGACCAGGTTGCGCAACAAGACGCCCAACAACATGTCATTCCCCGTTACCCGGCAGGATGCTGCAACATCCAGTTCGAGCTGCTGATGACGCAATAAAGCACCCGGCGCCAATTCAGCCAGCACACGGCGGGCCAGCCCGCCCAGGTCCACACCGTCGTTGGCGCCGGCCGGTGCCGCTTCCAGGCGCGCCAGCGTCAACAATTGTTCGACCAGGTGGGTCGCACGGTCGCAGCCCGCCAGCGTGGCCTGCAAGGCATGCTGGCGCTGGGCTTCATCGGCTCCGGCGCCAAGGGCGACCTGGGCCTGAGCCCGGATGGCGGCGATCGGCGTACGCAGTTCATGGGCCGCATCGGCCGTGAAGCGGCGTTCGGACTCCAGCAAACGTTCCATGCGTCCGAACAGGCCATTGAGGGCCTGGACCAGCGGCTGCATTTCAGCCGGTACATCCTGGAGCACCACCGGCTCCAGCGCCTCGGGTCGCCGCTGAGCCAGCGCCTCGCTGAGATGCCGCAGCGGCAGCAAGCCACGCAGCACCGCCCACCAGCCGGCCAGCGCCAGCAACGGCAAGGCAACCAGCAAGGGCAGCAGCACACTGCGCAGCACCGCGCGCAGAATCGCGCTGCGTGAATCCGTCTGTTCGCCCACGTACACCTGCACATCGCGCTCCGCCCCCTGGGTCGCGAACACACGCCACTCGGACCCGTCGGCCAGACGGACAGTGGAAAAACCGCGCCCGGTCTCGCTCATCGGCGTCGCGCCGGCCTGGGCTGAGCGCTGCACCAGCTGACCTTCATGAAACACCTGAAAGATGACGCGTGGCGCATATTTGTGCAGCGACGGTGCATCAGCCATCTTGTCGTCCTCATGATGTGCCGCCTGCTGCACCACCAGCAGGGCCGCCGCCTGGGCCAGATGGCCATCGAGCAGTTCATCCAGTTCATGGCGCACGTCACGCCAGATCAGCGCCGCCGCGGCCAGCCACACGATCGCGGCCACGCCCAGCACCAGCACCAGCAAACGCGCCTGCAGGGAGTTGAAGGATGACTGCAGCCTCATGCCGTCTCCGGGGTGCGCAGCACGGTGTAGCCAACGCCACGTACGGTCTGGATCAGGTCCGGCTGCAGCTTGCGCCGCAGATGGTGGATATGGACCTCGATCGCGTTGCTTTCCACTTCATGGCCCCAGCTGTAGAGCTGCTCCTCCAGCTGTTCGCGCGACAGAACACGGCCCGCATTGCGCATCAAGGTGTGGAGCAAGTCGAATTCGCGCGTGGACAGCGCCACTGCCTCGCCATTCAAGCTGACCTGGCGTGCCGCCGGCGCCAGCAGCACGCCGCCGCAACGCAGACTGTCCTGCATCTGTCCGTGCGCACGGCGCACCAGGGAACGCAGCCGGGCACCCAGCTCATGCAGGTCCACCGGCTTGACCACATAGTCGTCCGCCCCCAGGTCCAGACCGCGGATGCGATCTGGCACGGCGTCACGCGCGGTCAACACCAGTACCGGGGTGGTGATCCGGCGCGCGCGCAGCGCCTGCAACACGTCCATGCCGTCCTTGCGCGGCAAACCGAGGTCCAGCACGCCCGCGGCATAGACCTCGGAGGCCAGTTCCCGCTCGGCCGCTTCGCCGTCGCGCACCCAGTCCACCTGGAAACCCAGCTGGCGCAGGCCGGCGCGCAGACCGTCACCGAGCATCGGGTCGTCTTCCGCCAACAGAATGCGCATCACAAGCTCCCCAGTGGTTTGACCGTTCTCCAGCGCTGTCGCCCGCTGCGTCAGTCGCCGGCACGGTCTGCGTATTTTGCGGCTTCTGTCGCCACCGTCCCGCTGGAGGCCGTTGCCGGCGCGCTTTGCCACTGCAACCACCAGAAGCCCAGCACCGCGGCGAGCAGGACCAGCGCCAGCGGCCGCCAGGTCCAGCGAATACCTTGATTCGGTGCGCCCTCTTTGCGGCCCGTCAGCATGGCGCGCACCAGATTTTCCCGGTGCAACCAGCTGCCCACCACAACACCGGCCACGTGAACCCCGACGACGGTCAACATGAGATTGGCCATCACTTCATGCAGTTCTTCGAGCCAATGGCCGCCCAGGTCGTTGTAATTGGCCCAGCCGGAAGCGACCGTGGCAACGCTCAACAACAGCAGCAGCACAATCGCCAGCGCCCCGGCCGGGTTGTGTCCGACATGGTGCTCGGGTCGACCGTGTGCGATCGAGGACAGGTAACGCATGACCGCCGCCGGACCGCGCACAAAGCTGGCAAAACGCGCATAGCGCGTGCCCAGCAGCCCCCAGAGGACGCGGAACGCCACCAGCCCGCCCAGCGTGTAGCCCAGGCTCACGTGCACCAGGCGCCAGCGCTCGCTCTCCGCCGTCAGGTAGGCGCCGGCAAAGCTCAGCACCATCAGCCAGTGGAACACCCGCACCGGGGCATCCCACACCAGGATCTTTGTTTTTTCATTCGCCATGTTGCTCACCTTGGAATCTTGATGTCGCGTTCGCTGAAACGGCCGTCCGCCGCCTGGGTGTGACAGGCAGCACAATTGGAAGCACTGCCCACCGCCGCGCGCTTCCAGACCTCCGGAGGCACTTCCCGCGCGTTGTGCTTGCGCAGGAACCAGGCCGACTTCGTGATGCGGTCCTGCGGCGGCGCCTCGCTGACCCGCTTGTAGGTGCCGGCATGGACTTGCAGCCAGCCGCCGATCTCGCGCAGGCTGGCCTCGTCCAGCGAGGCATCGGTGCCGTAATGCTGCTGTAGCGAGCCCATCAGGTGCTGCCACGAAGCCGCCGGCAGCATGCCTGGCGGGTAGGCGATATGGCAGGCCGCGCATTCCTGCTGGTATTTCGGCAGAACCGGGACGCGCGCGCCGCCGGAATCCGCCTGGGCGGCCGCGACGCATGCCAGCGCCAGGGCGGCCAGCGCGAGGGGTTTGAAGCCTGAACGTTTCATGAGAGCCCTTCCATCAAATTGCGTATGACTCAGCGCCTGAACGTCGACAGCCAGGACAGCACATCGGCTTTCTCGCCCGCCGTGCATTCGCGCCCCAGCACGTCGTTGCAATTGCGGCGAAACCATTTTTCGGTCTTCGCCGTGTCGGTGAAACGGTCGGGATTAAAAGCCGGCGCCAGCGGCGCGATCAGCTTGCCGGTACTGGCGTGCTTGCCCTCACCCGTTGGCGTTGCGGTGTGGCACGAAGCGCAGCTCCAGTCCTTGCCATGCCGGTTGGTGAACAGTTGCTGGCCGCGCGCCGGCTGGGCCGGTGCTCCCGCCTGCGCGCTATAGGCCGCCAGTTGCTCTACCGGTGTCACGGCGTACGCCAGCGGGCTCAGTACCACGCTGGCCAAGACGCCGATGCGTACCCAAAATGTCAAGTTGTCCATAGAACCTCCATGGACTTCATCGTAGGTAGCGTGGATTAAGCTTTTCTTAACGACAGCCTGCCCCTGGCCGCGCCGGCGGCGGATGACTAGGTTTTTTCATCCGCTTGTGGTGTGCGCCGCGGCTGGTCGCTGTGCGACACGGTGTAGCTGTCGGCCGCATAGGCCGGACCTTTCATCACCATCACGATGACGCAACCGATGCCGACCGTCACGACGGCGGTCCAGTGGAACAGCACCAGTCCGAACACCATGTAGTCCGCCATCTGCAACCAGCGCTCGCCGGCCGGCGTCGAGGCATCCACCCGCCAGTGCAGCACCGCCAGGCCAGCCAGAGGCAATGCCGTGCCCACGGCAAAAATCAGCGGCAGCTTGCGCCAGATCGCCCACTCCAGACCCGTGGCGGTCCGTTTCGAGCCGGGGACTTTTCGCAGCCAGTTCATGGATCAAGGTTGTTGCGGGAACAGATGCTGCATTGTGCGAAATAAGTCCGCCGCCCAATTGATCAATGTCAAACTACCCATCTTCCCTGCTTGGTCTTTGCTTCAGCAGGGGCTATTCTCATTTTCAAAACCACAGTTCACAGTTAGAGGAGTCGCCTCATGAAAATGCAAACTCTTGCCTTGGCCTGCGCACTGGCTTTGGCTTCGCTGGCTTTCGGCGCTACGGCCCAGACAGCCTCCAGCGCCAAGGTCCAATACACCGCCGACAGCAAGGCCGCGAAGGCACGCTACGACAGCGACCTGAAACTCTGCGTGGACGAAACCTCTTCCAGCGCCCGCCTGCAATGCCGGCGCGATGCCAAGACGGAATACGACAAAGCCCTGGCAGAGGCCAAGGCACGGATGGCCGCCCCTGCGCCTGCAGCAGTGCCCGCCGCCGCGCCGGCACCCACCCCGACCCCGGTCAGCCAGCCAATCTGCCCCGATTGCGGCAAGGTGGTATCGGTCAGCGTGACGGAAAAGCAGGGCGAAGGCGGCGCCATCGGCCTCATCGGAGGCGGTGCTGCCGGTGCCCTGCTGGGCCAGCAGGTTGGCCAAGGCGCCGGCAAGGATCTGGCCACGATCGCCGGCGCCATCGGCGGCGCCTATGCCGGCAAGAAGATCGAGGAAAAGGTGCGCTCGCACAAGGTGTGGACGGTCCATGTGCAGTACGACGACGGTTACCGCCGCAGCTTCGAGTTCAGCCAGGATCCCGGCTTGGTCGTGGGCGACAAGGTCCGCAACGCGGGCGACAGCATCGTCCGCGACTGAACCTGGCCCGCGCTCGTTTCAGGTGAGCGAACGCACCACTTCCATCGCCTCTTCCACCCGTTCCACCGGGTGGATGGTCAGGCCTTCGATCGCTTTTTTCGGTGCATTGGCCTTGGGTACCACGGCCACGCTGAAACCCAGCTTGGCCGCTTCCTTCAACCGCTCCTGACCGCGCGGTGCCGGCCGCACCTCGCCGGCCAGCCCCACCTCGCCGAAGGCAATGAAGCCCTTGGGCAGCGGCTTGCCGCGCAAGCTGGAGGTGATAGCCAGCATCACGGCCAAATCGGCCGCCGGTTCACTGATGCGCACGCCGCCCACCGCGTTGACGAATACATCCTGGTCCATGCAAGCCACGCCGGCATGGCGGTGCAGCACCGCCAGCAACATGGCCAGACGGTCGCGCTCCAGACCGACTGACAGGCGCCGCGGCGACGGGCCACCGCTGTCCACCAGAGCCTGGATCTCCACCAGCATCGGGCGCGTACCTTCGAGCGTCACCATGACGCAGCTGCCAGGCACGGGCTCGGCATGTTGCGACAGGAAGATGGCGCTCGGGTTGGTCACGCCTTTCAAGCCCTTTTCCGTCATGGCGAAGACGCCGATCTCGTTGACGGCGCCGAAGCGGTTCTTGATGGCGCGGATCAGGCGAAAGCTGGAGTGCGTGTCACCTTCGAAATACAGCACCGTATCCACCATGTGCTCCAGCACGCGCGGCCCCGCCAGCGCGCCCTCTTTCGTCACATGACCCACCAGCACGATGGCGGTGCCGCTGGCCTTGGCGGCGCGCGTCAGGTGCGCGGCGCACTCGCGCACCTGCGCCACCGAGCCCGGTGCGGAGGTGAGCTGCTCGGAATAGACGGTCTGGATCGAGTCGATCACCGCGATGGCCGGCTGGTGCATCGCCAGCGTGGCGAGGATTTTTTCCAGCTGGATCTCGGCCAGCACCTGCACCTGCGAGCCGTCCAGTCCCAACCTGCGGGCGCGCAGCGCGACCTGGGCACCGCTCTCCTCGCCTGTGACGTAGAGAGTTTTCTGGCCGGCGTGCTGCAGTGCATCGAGCGCCTGCAGCAGCAACGTGGACTTGCCGATGCCAGGGTCGCCGCCGATCAGCACCACGCCGCCTTCGACGATGCCGCCACCCAGCACCCGGTCCAGTTCGTCCTGGCCGGTCGGCGTGCGATCCACATCGGTGGCTTCGATATCGGCCAGCGCGGTCACCTCGGCGGTCTTGGCGAGGGCGGCAAAACGGTTCTTGGCCGGCGCAGCGCTCTCGGCCACGGATTCGATCAGCGTGTTCCAGGCATTGCAGTGCGGACACTTGCCCAGCCACTTGGGGCTGGTGCCGCCGCACTCGTTGCAGGTGTAGATGGTTTTGTCCTTGGCCATGGGCCGGATAATACTGGATGTCCTTACAGTTCGGGTAAGTCCCCGGCACAAATGACTGTGGGAAACGGCCTTTTTTATTTAACATGTTAAATAAATGGACGCCGCCACCTACTTCAGCCACCGCAACCTGCCGCGCCTGCTGCTGCAAGCACGCGAGGCCGTCATGGCACATGCCCGGCCGGGCCTGCGCGAACATGGCCTGAGCGACCAGCAGTGGCGCGTGCTGCGTGTGCTGGGCGAGCACGGCGTGGTGGAAACCGGCCGCGTGGCGCGCGAGGCCTTCATCCTCGGCCCCAGCCTGACCGGCGTGCTCGCGCGCATGGAACGCGACGGCCTGATCCGCCGCGCGCGCGACAGCGCCGACCAGCGACGCACCGTGGTGGAAGCCACGGCCAAGGGCCGCCAGCTGGTGGACAAGCTCTCGCGCAGCATCGAGGCGCACTACGCCTGGATGGAAAGGTCGCTCGGCAAGCAGAAGCTGGCGCAGCTCTATGAACTGCTGGACGAACTGATCGCGCTGGAGGAGCCGGCATGAGTTCGCCCCCGTTCATGCCCACCGGCACGATCTACGGCACCTTGCTCAACACGCTGGACGAGTGGGTGGCACTCAGTCCCCAGATGGCGCAGCCGCCGTACAAAGGCGCACCGAAAGCACCGGTGCTCTACATCAAGACCGCCAACACCTGGAGCCCGTGCGACAGCCCGATCACGGTACCGGCCAAGGCCACGGAGGTGGAAGTCGGCGCCAGCATCGGCATGGTGATTGGCGCGCCGGCGCAGCGGACCACGGTGCGCGACGCCCTGGACCACATCGCGGGTTATGTGCTGATGAACGACCTTTCGCTGCCGCACGCCAGTTTTTTCCGCCCCCCCGTCAAGTACAAGAACCTCGATGGCTTCCTCGGCATCGGGCCGCGGCTGCTGCCTCCCCATGAGGCCGGCAACCCGAACCACTTCCGGCTGGAGGTCCGCATCGATGGCGAGTTGCGCCAGACGGTGGACTACGCGCGCCTGGTGCGTCCGGCAGCACAGCTGCTGGCCGATGTCAGCGAGTTCATGACGCTGCACCCGGGCGATGTGCTGCTGCTGGGCTGTGGTGCCCAGCGCCCGCTGGCCCACACCGGCCAGCGCATCGACATCAATGCACCCGGCTTGCCGACACTCGGCCTGTTAAGCAACACCCTCGTGGCGGAGGCGGCATGAAGCACGCGTGCGTTGCCTACGACCGGGCCATTCATCAGGCCACCGAGCACGACGGCCAGCTGCGGCTCGGCGACGGCCGTCTGGTCGCCTTCGATGCCGTGCGCTGGCTGCCGCCGCTCGCGCCGGTACCACGCCCGCGCACCATCCTGGCGCTCGGCCTGAACTACGCCGACCACGCCAAGGAACTGGCCTTCAAGGCACCGGAAGAACCCCTGGTCTTCATCAAGGGCGAAAGCTCGCTGATCGGCCACCGTGACCACACCGTGCGACCGGCTGGTGTCGAGTTCATGCACTACGAGTGCGAGCTGGCGGTGGTCATCGGCCAGACGGCCAGGAAAGTCCAGCGCGCCAACGCCTATGACGTCATCGCCGGCTACACCGTGGCCAATGACTACGCCATCCGCGACTACCTGGAAAACTGGTACCGCCCCAACCTGCGCGTGAAGAACCGTGACACGGGCACGCCGCTCGGGCCCTGGCTGGTCGATGCCGCCGATGTGCCGAATCCGATGAACCTGGCGTTGCAAACCACCGTCAATGGCCGGCTCACGCAATCGGGCCACACGCGCGACATGATCTTCGACGTGCCCTGTCTCATCGAGTACTTCAGCAGCTTCATGACGCTGAAGCCCGGCGACCTGATCCTGACCGGCACGCCCGACGGCGTGGTCGATTGCCAACCGGGCGATGTGGTCGTCACGGAGATCGAAGGCATCGGCGCTCTCATCAACACCATCGCAGCCGCACCATGAACCTCATCAATCACCTGATCAACGGCCAGTCGGTCAGCGGTACCGACTACTTCGAAACCGTCAACCCGGCCACGCAGGAAGTACTGGCCGAAGTGGCGGCCGGTGGTACGGCCGAAGTGCATGCGGCGGTGGCGGCGGCCAAGGACGCGTTCCCGAAGTGGGCCGGCCTGCCGGCGCCCGAGCGCGCCAAGCTGATGCGCAAGCTCGGCGACCTGATCGCCGCGCACGTGCCCGAGATCGCGCGCACCGAGACCGACGACACCGGCCAGGTCATCGCCCAGACCGGTAAGCAACTCATTCCGCGTGCGGCCGACAACTTCCACTACTTCGCCGAGATGTGCACACGCGTCGACGGCCACACCTACCCGACGCCGACGCACCTGAACTACACACTGTTCCACCCGGTCGGCGTCTGCGCACTGATCTCGCCGTGGAACGTGCCCTTCATGACGGCCACCTGGAAGGTCGCGCCGGCCCTCGCCTTCGGCAACACCGCCGTGCTGAAGATGAGTGAGCTGTCGCCGCTGACCGCCGCGCGCCTGGGTGAGCTGGCGCTGGAAGCCGGCATTCCCCCCGGCGTGCTCAACGTGGTGCACGGCACCGGCCGCGAAGCCGGCGAGCCGCTGTGCGCCCACCCGGACGTGCGTGCCATCTCTTTCACCGGCTCGACGGCCACCGGCAACCGCATCGTCAAGAGCGCCGGCCTGAAGAAGTTCAGCATGGAACTGGGCGGCAAGAGCCCCTTCGTGATCTTCGACGACGCCGACCTGGAGCGCGCGCTGGATGCCGCGGTGTTCATGATCTTCTCCAACAACGGCGAACGCTGCACCGCCGGCAGCCGCATCCTGGTGCAGCAAAGCATCTACGCCGACTTCGTGCAGAAGTTCACCGAGCGCGCCAAGCGCATCACCGTGGGCGACCCGCAGGATGAGAAGACCATCATCGGCCCCATGGTCAGCCCCGGCCACCTGGCCAAGGTGCGCAGCTACATCGAACTCGGCCCCAAGGAAGGCGCCACACTGCTGTGCAGCGGGCTGGACCGCCCGAGCTACGCCCTCGAGTTGCCGGCACGCGTGAAGGGCGGCAACTACGTCTGGCCCACCGTGTTCGCCGACGTCGACAACCGCATGCGCATCGCGCAGGAAGAAATCTTCGGCCCGGTCGCCTGCCTCATTCCGTTCAAGGACGAGGCCGATGCCATAACCAAGGCCAACGACATCCAATACGGCCTGTCCAGCTACGTCTGGAGCGAGAACCTCGGTCGCGCGCACCGGGTGGCGGCTGCCATCGAGGCCGGCATGTGCTTCGTCAACAGCCAGAACGTACGGGACCTGCGCCAGCCCTTCGGCGGCACCAAGGCCAGCGGCACCGGACGCGAAGGCGGCACCTGGAGCTACGAAGTGTTCCTGGAACCGAAGAACGTGGCTGTCTCGCTGGGCTCGCACCATATTCCTCATTGGGGGGTCTGACCATGGGCAAGCTCGCTCTCGCCGCCAAGATCACCCACGTGCCCTCGATGTACCTGAGCGAGTTGCCCGGCCCGCGCCAGGGCACGCGGCAGGACGCCATCGACGGCCACCGGGAAATCGGCCGCCGTTGCCGCGAACTCGGCGTGGACACCATCGTGGTGTTCGACACCCACTGGCTGGTCAATGCCAACTACCACGTCAACTGCGCGCCGCGCTTCAAGGGCCTGTACACCAGCAACGAGCTGCCGCACTTCATCAGCAACCTGGGCTACGAGTTCCCCGGCAACCCGGCACTCGGCCAGTTGCTGGCGCGCGTATGCAACGAACACGGTGTCGAGACCCTGGCCCACCCGGCCACCACGCTGGCGCCCGAGTACGGCACGCTGGTGCCCATGCGCTACATGAACCAGGACCAGCATTTCAAGGTGGTGTCGGTGTCGGCGCTGTGCCAGGTGCACTACCTGGCCGACAGCGCGCGCCTGGGCTGGGCCATGCGCCGCGCGGTGGAAGAGCATTACGACGGCACGGTGGCGTTTTTTGCCAGCGGCTCTTTAAGCCACCGCTTTGCGCAGAACGGCCTGGCACCGGAATATGCGTTCAGGATCTGGAGCCCGCTGCTCGAAAACATGGACCGCGACGTGATCCGCCTGTGGCAGGCCGGCGACTGGAAAACCTTTTGCGACATGCTGCCCGAGTACGCCAGCAAGGGCCACGGCGAAGGCTTCATGCACGACACCGCCATGCTGCTCGGCGCCCTCGGTTGGTCCGACTACAGCGGCCAGGCCGAGATCGTCACGCCCTACTTCGGCGCCTCCGGCACCGGCCAGCTCAACGCCGTGTTTCCGGTGCTGCCGGTCAGCGGCGATGCCGTGCCGCCGCCGCAGGCTTCGTCGGCCGACGGCTACCGCGCTTTTGCGAGACTCTGAGAGAACCTCACCATGCCCCACCTCGTCATCCTCTACACCGCCAACCTGGAGCAGGAAACCGACATGACGGCCCTGTGCCGCGACCTGGCCGACGTGATGGTGAAACAAAAAGACGAAACCGGCGAACCGGTCTTCCCCACCGGCGGCACACGCGTGCTGGCCTACCCGGCGCCGCACTACGCCGTGGCCGACGGCCAGCACGACTACGCCTTCGTCTACCTGAACCTGCGCATGGGCTACGGCCGCTCGGATGCTATCAAAACAAGAGCTGGTGACGCATTGTTGGCGAGGGTCAAGGCTCATTTTGATTCTCTATTGTCGAAACGCCACCTCGGTATCACGCTGCAGATCGACGAAGGCCGCGAGGTCTACAACGCCAAGCACAGCAACATCCATCCGCTGTTTCCTCACTGACCGCATAGCCGCATGTTCACCCCGGAACTGACGCAACAACTGGCCGCCGAGCTGCAGCAGGCGCAGGACACGCGCACCCAGCTGGAGCACTTCTCCCAGCGCTTCCCCCGCATGACGATCGAGGACGGCTACCGCGTCAGCCGCGCCTGGGTGGCGCTGCAGCTGGCGACCGGACGCCGCGTGATCGGCCACAAGATCGGCCTGACCTCGCGCGCCATGCAGCAGTCGAGCCAGATCGACGAACCCGACTATGGCACCTTGCTGGATTCCATGCTGTTCACCTGCACGCCCGGCCAGGTACTGGACATTCCGGCGGCGCGCTTCATCGCGCCACGGGTGGAGGTGGAACTGGCCTTCGTGCTGAAGGCGCCGCTCAAGGGGCCGAACGTCACGGCAGAACAGGTCATCGCCGCCACCGACTACGTGACGCCGGCGATCGAGATCATCGACGCCCGCATCGAACAGTTCGACCGCCACAGCAAAGTGATGCGCAAAGTGTTCGACACCATCAGCGACAACGCTGCCAACGCCGGCATCGTGGTCGGCGCTGCGCGCGCCAGGCCTGCCGACGTGATCCTGCCCTGGATCGGCGCCATCCTGCGCTGCAACGGCGTGGTGGAGGAAACCGGCCTGGCGGCCGGCGTGCAGGGCCACCCGGCCATCGGCATTGCCTGGCTGGCCAACAAGCTGGCGCCCTGGGGCGAACATCTGGAAGCCGGGCAGATCGTGCTGGCCGGCTCTTTCACGCGCCCGGTGCCCGGCAAGGCGGATGATCTGTTCGAAGCCGACTACGGCCCGCTCGGGACTCTGAAATTTCGATTTACCTGAACACTTCCATGAAGACACCCACCAATCCTTTCAAGCAAGCCCTTCAAAACAAACAGGCCCAGATCGGCCTGTGGGTCAACCTGGCCAACCCGATCAGCACCGAGATCTGCGCCGGTGCCGGCTTCGACTGGCTGCTGCTCGACGGCGAGCACTCACCCAATACGCTCACCACGCTGCTCGGCCAGTTGCAGGCCGTGGCGACCTACCCCGGCACGCACGCCATCGGCCGCGTGCCGCTGGGCCACGGCGAGGCCGGCACGGCGCTGATCAAGCAGTTCCTTGACCTCGGCTTCCAGACCCTGCTGGTGCCGATGGTGGACACGGCCGAGCAGGCCGCCGCGCTGGTGTGCGCCATGCGCTACCCGCAGGACGACGGCCAGGGCGGCATCCGCGGCATGGCCGGCGCGCGCGCCTCGCGCTGGGGCCGTTACCCCAACTACGCCAAGGAAGCCAACGAGCAGGTCTGCCTGCTGGTGCAGGTCGAATCGCGCACCGCGCTGAACAACCTCGAAGCCATTGCCGCCACGCCGGGTGTGGACGGCATCTTCATCGGCCCGGCCGACCTGTCGGCCTCGCTCGGCCACGTGGGCCATGCCACGCACCCGGAGGTGCAGGCTGCCATCGACGACGCCATCCGCCGCATCGTCAAGAGCGGCAAGGCCGCCGGCATCCTGGTCAGCGACGAGACGCTGGCACGCCACTACCTGGCGCTGGGCGCCACCTTCGTCGCCGTCGGCCTGGACACGCAGATCCTGGTGCGCCAGACCAGCGCGCTGGCCGCGCTGTACAAAGGCGACGTCAAGCCCATGGCCTCTGGCGACAAGACCTACTAAGTCATGCACGATCTCAAGCGCGTCTGCCTCATCACCGGTGCCGCCACCGGCATCGGCGCCGCCTGCGCGCGCGAGTTCGCCGCGCACGGCTGGCAACTGGCCCTGAGCTGGCTGGACGATGCCAACCACGTGCAGCTGCTGGACGTGGCGACCGAGTGCGAGGTGCATGGCATCAGCCCGCTGCTGCAACACCTCGATGTGACAAGCAATGACAGCTGCGCCGCCTTTGCCGCCACCGCGTTGCAGCGCTTCGGCCGCATCGACGCGCTGATCAACTGCGCCGGCACCACGCGCTTCATTGCGCACGCCGACCTCGACGCCCTCACGCCGGAAGAGTTCCACCGCACCTACGACGTCAACACCGTCGGCCTGTACCGCATGACGCGCGCCTGCGTGCCGGCACTCAAGGCTTCGGGCCACGGCAGCGTGGTCAACATCTCGTCCATCGGCGGCGTCATCGGGCGCGGCTCGTCCATGGCCTATGCCGCCTCCAAGGGTGCCGTCAACACGCTCACGCTGTCGCTGGCGCGCGCACTGGGGCCGCAGATCCGCGTCAACGCCATTGCGCCGGGCTTCGTCGAGGGCGGCCTGCCCAGCCGCGTGCTGGACGCCGTACGCCACGCCGAGGTGCTGCGGGTGCAGACCGAAAGTTCGCCGCTCCAGCGCGTCTCGCAACCGGAGGAAGTAGCGGCACTGGCCTGCTTCATCACCGAGCGCGCCCCCGGCATGACGGGCACGGTGATCCAGATGGACAATGGCCTGCACCTCAATGCAGGATGAACCCATGACCGACAAGAAAAAATTCCGCAGCGCCACCATTTACGAGGGCACCATCCGTGCCACCACGCGCAGCTTCCTGCACGCGCTGGGCCAGGACGAGGACGACATCACACGCCCGCACATCGGTGTCTTCCACACCGGCGGCGAGATGAGCCCCTGCAATCTGAACCTGCGCGAACAGGCGCAGCACGCCAAGACCGGCATCTACGCCGCCGGTGGCACGCCACACGAGTGCCCGGTGGTCTCGATCTCCGACGGCCTGACCATGGCGCATTCGGGCATGCGCTTCTCGCTCATTTCGCGCGAACTGATTGCCGACAGCGTGGAAGCTTCGGTGCGCGGCCACCAGTGGGACGGCATCTTCGGCATCGGCGCCTGCGACAAGAACCTGCCCGGCCTGATGATGGGTATGGTGCGCTGCAATGTGCCCAGCGTCTTCGTGCATGGCGGCTCCGCGCTGCCGGGGCAGGCACCGGGCGTGAACGGACGCGACCTGAACGTGGTCGACACCTACGAGACCATCGGCAAGGTGCTGGCCGGCGACGCCACGCACGACGAGCTGGACGCCATCAGCCGCGCCTGCCTGCCCACCGCCGGCGCCTGCGCCGGCCAGTTCACCGCCAACACCATGGGCATGGTGTCGGAGGCGCTGGGCCTGGCACCGATCGGCTCCAGCATGGTGCCGGCCGTGTTCAGCGAACGCGCACCGCTGCTGCGCCGCGCCGGCAAACAGTTGATGAAAGCCGTGATGGGGGATGCCCCGTTGCCGCGCGACATCGTGACGCGCAAGGCGCTGGAAAACGCCTGCGCCGTGGTTTCGGCCACCGGCGGCTCCACCAACGCCGCGTTGCACATCCCGGCCATTGCGCACGAGGCCGGCATCCGGTTCCATCTGGACGATGTGGCCGAAGTCTTTGCCCGCACCCCCTTGATTGCCGACCTGCGCCCCGGCGGCAAGTACCTGGCACGTGACATGTACTACGTGGGCGGTGCGGCCGTCGTGCTGCACGAGCTGCTCCAGAGCGGCCACCTGCATGGCGACGCCCTGACCTGGACCGGCCGCACCCTGGCCGAGGAACTGGACGGCGCCAACGCCCCGGACGGCGAGGTGGTACGCCGCTTTGAAAACGCCATTTCAAAAGACGGCGGCCTGGCCGTGCTCAAGGGCAATCTGTGCCCGGATGGCGCGCTGCTGAAAACCGCCGGCCTCAAGACCCTGGTGCACCGTGGCCCGGCACGCGTGTTCGAATCGGAAGAAGAAGCCCAGGCCGCCGTGCAGGCCATGCACTACCAGCCCGGTGATGTGATCGTGATCCGCAACGAGGGCCCCAAAGGCGGCCCCGGCATGCGCGAGATGCTGGGCATCACCGCCCTGCTTTACGGCCAGGGCATGGGCGACAAGGTGGCGCTGCTGACCGACGGACGCTTTTCCGGCGCCACGCGCGGCCTGTGCATCGGCTATGCCGGCCCGGAAGCTGCCGACCGCGGACCGATTGCCGCGCTGCGCAACGGCGATGTGGTGACCATCGATGCCCGTCCCGAGGCGCGCAGCATCACGGTCGAGCTGAGCGCGGCCGAGCTCGCGCAACGCCTGGCCGCCGTGCTACCCAACACCGACAGCGCCCGCGGCGGCCTGCTGGAAAAATATGCATTGACAGTTCGCCCGAGCCACCAGGGCGCGGTCACCCATTCCGGGGCCGTGGTCTGGTTGCGCGATGAATCCTGAGCCCTACCTGTTCCATCATTCAAAGGAGACCCCATGAGCATTTCACGTCGTCAAGTCATCCAGTCCGTTGGCGCCTCGGCCCTGCTGGCCAGCGTCGGCCAACAGGCCATGGCGCAAGCGCAGATCGAGAACCTGAAGATCGTCACCGGTTTCGCAGCCGGCGGCACCTCCGACACCACCTGCCGACGCGTCGCCAGCCGGCTCGGCGGCACCTACGCCAAGACGGCCACGGTCGAAAACAAGACTGGCGCCGGTGGCCAGATCGCCATCCAGTACGTCAAGGGCCAACCGGCCGACGGCGCCACGATGCTGCAAACGCCGACCTCGATGCTCACCATCTACCCGCACATCTACAAGAAGCTGCCCTACGACCCGGTCCATGACGTCACGCCAGTCTCGCTGGCCTGCATCTTCGACTTCGGTTTTGCCGTCGGTCCCATGGTGCCGGCGAACGTGAAGAACATTGCCGACTTCATCGCCTGGGCCAAGGCCAACCCCAGCCAGGCCAACTTCGGCTCGCCGGCGGCCGGCTCCACACCCCACTTTGTCGGCGCGCTGGTGGGCCGCCATGCCGGCGTGGAGCTCAAGCACGTGGGCTACCGCGGCACGCAACCGGCCATGCTGGACCTGCTGGGCGGCCAGATCGCCGCCGTGTGCGGCCCCATCGGCGACATCACGCAGCACCTGCCCACCGGCAAGGTGCGCATCCTGGCGACGTCGGGCGCCAAACGCAACCGTTTCGCCCCCGATGTTCCCACCTTCACCGAGCAGGGCCTCAAGGACATGGAGCACAGCGAGTGGTTCGCCTTCTTCCTGCCCGGCAAGGCGGCGCCGGAACTGGTGACGCGCCTGAACGCGGCCCTCAAGTCGGCACTGGCCTCCAAGGACGTCATCGACGGCATGGGCACCTTTGGCCTGGAAACGATGTCGAGTTCGCCGGCCGAACTGGCGGCCATCCTGAAAAAGGACACGGCGAAATGGAGCCCGATCGTCAAGGCCATCGGATTCACCGCCGACGCCTGAATGGCCCCCACGGTCGCGCACTGCGTGTCGCTCCCTGCCCCCCGAGGGGGCCGCATTTCAGCTTGGAGCGGCCCGGCGCTGAAACCCCCGCTGCACGACCGTCGGGATATTTCGACACACTGATGGGACCCCACCATGAACGCCATGCTGAAACCCGCCACACCGGCGCACATGCACCCGGATGAATGGCAGGCGCGCCTGCAACTGGCCGCCTGCTACCGCATCTTCGCCATGCTGGGCTGGACGGAGATGATCTACAACCACATCACGCTGCGCCTGCCGGCCAGCGTGACGGGGGACGAGAAGCACTTTCTGATCAACCCCTTCGGCCTGCACTACAGCGAAGTCACCGCCAGCAACCTGGTGAAGATCGACCTGCAGGGCCATGTGCTCGACGGCTCGCCCCATCCGGTGAACCCGGCCGGCTTCACGGTGCATGCCGCCCTCCACGCGGCGATCGAAGGCGCGCACTGTGTCATGCACACCCACACCACCGCCGGCGTGGCGGTGGCCTGCCTGCAGGGCGGTCTGCAGCAGACCAACTTCTACAGCGCGCAGCTGCACGGCATGGTGGCATATCACGACTTTGAGGGCATCACCATCCACGCCGAAGAAGCACCGCGCCTGTTGAAAAGCATCGGCGACAAACCGGCGGTGATCCTGCGCAACCACGGCCTGCTGGCCTGGGGCCAGACGCTGGCACAGACCTTTGCCATTCTGTGGACGCTGCAGCGTGCCTGCGAGATCCAGATGGCAACCTTCAGCATGGGCGCGGCCATTCCCGTGCCCGAGGCCATCGCACAGAAGTGCACACGCGACGCGCTGCAGTTCAACCCCCACCACGGCGCCGGGCAGGATGTGTTCGACGCGCTGGTGCGGCAGGTGGACCGGATCGACGTCAGCTATCAGAAATGAAACACCCCCAAGCTCCGCGCACTGCGTGTCGCTACTCCTCCCCCCTCAAGGGGGCAACGCCAGTGGCCCGGCAAAGCCGGTTTCACGGCGTTCCCCGGTTGGGTCACCTTATGCATGCATCGCATGCTGCTCGTAACAAAGTGGAACGCTGAAATGTTGTATCGCAAGGTGTGCATCTATGGTGCCGGCGCCATCGGCGGCTGGATCGGCGTGCGGCTGGCCGGCGCGGGTTGTCAGGTCAGCGTGGTGGCACGCGGCGCCACCCTGGATGCCCTCAAGCGCCACGGCCTGCGCTGCCAGCACGGCCAGGTGGAAACCACCGTCACCGTGCAGGCCAGCGCCGACCCGACCGAGCTGGGCGTGCAGGATCTGGTGGTGATCGCCGTCAAGGCGCCGGCCCTGCCGGAGGTGGCGCGCCGCATCGGCCCGCTGATCGGGCCCGACACCGTAGTGCTGACCGCCATGAACGGCGTACCCTGGTGGTTCTTCCAGGGTTTCGGCGGCAGACTCGCCGGCACGCAGCTGCAGGCGGTGGATGCCAGCGGCGAAATAACCGCCGCCATTCCGGCCACCAGCGTCATCGGCTGCGTGGTGCATGCCAGCTGTTCGCTCAAGCTGCCGGGCTGGGTGGAGCACCATTTCGGCAACAAGCTCATCATCGGCGAACCCTCGGGGCGCCAGACCGAGCGTGTGCAGCAACTGGCTGCCCTGCTGGAACAGGCCAGCTTCGAGGTTGAGGTGTCCGAGCAGATCCAGAAGGACATCTGGTACAAGCTGTGGGGCAATATGACGGTCAACCCGGTGAGCGCGCTCACCGGCGCCACCACCGACCTGATCCTGGGTGACGAGCTGGTGCGCAACTTCATCTCGAGCGTCATGCTGGAAGCCAAGGAGATCGGCGCACGCATCGGCATCCCGATCGCCCAACAGCCCGAGGACCGCCATGCCGTGACGCTCAAGCTCGGCGCTTTCAAGACCTCGATGCTGCAGGACGTGGAGGCCAACCGGGCGGTGGAGCTCGATGCCCTGGTGACGGTGGTCAAGGAACTCGGCGCCCTCACCGGCGTCGCCACCCCGTTTACCGACGCCCTGCTCGGCCTGTCGCGCCTGCACGCGCGGGTGCGAGACCTGTATTGATCTGATGCGCAAACCGTCAATCAGTCGCACGGCCTTCGTCACGCTGCTGCTGGTGGCCTGCATGTTTGGCGCCAACCATGTAGCGGCACGCCTGGCCTTCAACCATGGGCTCGACGTCGCCACTGCCGTGGCCGTACGCAGCCTGGTCACCGCCGGCGCCGTGGCGTTGCTGGTGCTGTGGCAAGGCGTGCCACGCCACCTCAATCGCAAGCAAGGCCGCATGCTGCTGCTCGTCAGTGCGCTGGTCGCCATCCAGAGCCTGTGCCTGTATTCCGCCGTGGCGCGGTTGCCGGTGGCGCTGGCGCTGCTGACCTTCAACACCTACCCGCTGTGGACCGCCCTGTTCGCCTGGCTGCTCTACCGGCACCGGCCCGAGCGGGCGGTGCTGATCGCCATGCCGGTGCTGCTGTTCGGCCTGGCACTGGCGCTCGACGTGCTGGGGGCCGCATCGGGCCTGGGCGCGGCCGGGCAATGGAGCCGCATCGGTGCCGGCGTGGCGTTTGCGCTCACGGCGGCTGCCGTCTTTGGCGCCGCCCTGGTGCTGACGCAGCATGAAGTCGCCGAGGTCGACGGCCGCGTGCGCACCGCCATCACCATGGGCCTGGTCGGCCTGCTGGCCCTGATCGGTGTCGGTGTGCACGGCGGCTTTCACCTGCCGCAGGCCGCCGCCGGCTGGTGGGGCCTGGCGCTGCTGACCTTCTTCTACGGCACCGCCTTCACCATCATGTTCACGCTCTTGCCCAAACTCGGTGTGGTGGGCAGCTCGCCCATCATGAACGTGGAGCCGGTGGCGGCACTGGTAATGGCCTGGGCGCTGCTGGGCCAGGCCATCGCACCGGTGCAGATCGCCGGCGCCCTGCTGGTGGTGGGCACCGTGATGGCGCTGGGATTGCGGAAGAGATGAACACCCCCAGGCTGTGCGCACTGCGTGTCGCTACGCCACCCCCCTTGCAGGGGGCAACGCCAGTGGCCCGGCACAGCCGGTTCCACGGCGTTTCCCAACTAGGTATCTTCATGCGCGGCGCGACACGTTCCACGCAACTGAGCCGTTGACATGTCGTTCGAAGTCATGACCGCGGTGCTGATCTCGGCCCTGCTGCACGCGGGCTGGAATGCGCTGGTGCGCTCGTCCGCCGACAAGTTTCTCAGCACGCTGCACATCGTCTGCGGTGCCGGCGCGCTGGCGTTGGTGTTGCTGCCCGGCCTGCCGCTGCCGGCACCTGCCAGCTGGCCCTACGTGGTGGTCTCGGGTCTGATCCACGTGCTCTATTTCACGCTGGTGGCCCATGCCTACCGCGGCGCCGACCTGAGCTTTGCCTACCCGCTGATGCGCGGCACCGCGCCAGCGCTGTCGGCCCTTGCTGCGGCATGGCTGCTGGGCGAATCGCCCACACCCGGCCACTGGCTCGGCATTGCGCTGATCTGCTTCGGCGTGCTCTCGCTGGCCGGCAGCGCCTGGCGCCACAGTGGCAAGCACCTGATCGCCACGTTCAGCGCCTTGGGCAATGCCGGCGTCATCGCCCTCTACACCCTGGTCGACGGCCTGGGCGCACGCCTGTCCGGCCATGCCTTCAGCTACACCGCCTGGGTCTTTCTACTGACCGCCGGGCTGATGCTGGGCGTGGCCCTGGTGCTGCGCGGCCGCCAACTGCTGCAACCGGCACCCGGTGCCTGGCGCAATGGCCTGCTGGGCGGCACCGGCACGCTGGGGGCCTACAGCCTGGTGCTGTGGGCCATGACGCAGGCCCCGATCGCCTCGGTCGCGGCCTTGCGCGAAACCTCGATCGTCTTTGCAGCACTGATCGGCGTGCTGTTCCTCAAGGAACGCTTGGGGCGGTGGCGACTGGCAGCCGTGCTGGTGGTGTGTGCGGGGGCGGTGGTGATCAAGTTGGCTTGAACTCCGCTTGCACTCCGGCTACTCGACAACCACCGGCACCCGCGTCGCCAACGCACACATCAACTCGTAACCGACGGTGCCCCCGGCCTGCGCCACTTCATCAATCGACAACAGCGCGCCATTGTTAGCCCGGCCCCAGAGCGTGACTTCGGAGCCAAGGCCAGCCGTCGGCACCGGCGTCAGGTCCACCGTGATCAGGTCCATGCTGACGCGGCCCACGGTACGGGTGCGCACGCCATCGACCAGCACCGGCGTGCCCTTCTCAAGACTGCCGGGGCTGCAGCGCATGTAGCCGTCGGCATAACCGCACGCCACCACGCCGATGCGCATCGGTTGCGGCGCGGTGAAGATGGAGCCGTAGCCGACCGTGTCACCGGCTTGCAGGTTTTGCAGGCCCACGATGCGCGAGCGCAGCGTCATGGCCGGGTGCAGGCCCCAATCGGCGGCGTTGTGCTCGGGGAAGTCGGGCGCCGAGCCGTACTGCACCACGCCCGGGCGAATCCAGTCCGACACCAGGCCGGAGCTGGGCTGACCACCCATGTGGCGCAGGATGGCAGCGCTGTTGCTCAAGGAGCGTTCGCCCGGCAGGTCTTCGGTGGCGGCATTGAAGGCGACCACCTGGCGGGCGATGCCGCGTGCATCGTCGGCGTCGCTGAAGTGGGTCATGAGCGAAATCTCGTCCACCTGCGGCAAGGCATTCAGCCGCGTCCAGGCGGCACGGAACTGCTCAGGACGAAAGCCCAGTCGGTTCATGCCGCTGTTCATCTTGAGAAAGACACGGTGCGGCACATGGGTCTTGTGCACCGCCAGCATGTCGATCTGCTCCTGGCAATGCACCACGTGCCAGAGATCGAGGCGCGAGCACAGTTCCAGATCACGCTGCTCGAACACGCCTTCCAGCAGCAGAATGGGGCCACGCCAGCCCAGGGCCCGCACGCGCTCGGCCTCCGTCAGATCGAGCAGGGCAAAACCATCGGCAGCGCGCAGTCCATCGAACACGCGCTCGATGCCATGGCCGTAGGCATTGGCCTTGACCACGGCCCAGACCTTGGCGTCGGCGGCGGTCTGCCGTACCCGCGCCAGGTTATGACGCAATGCAGCGGTATGGATGGTGGCTTGGATCGGGCGCGACATTATGGGGGGCATGGGCTGGTAGAGATGTCGATTTTGACATTGCCGGGCGTGCTATAACCCGCTGTCGCTTGGATATCCATTACAAAACCACCTGCCATCAGTCGCACTGGTGCCCACCGTAGACAATGAAACGCGGTTTCTACACCATCATGTCGGCGCAGTTTTTCAGCTCGCTGGCCGACAATGCCTTGTTTGTCGGGGCCGTGCAGTTGCTGCGCAGCGCCTCTGCGCCGGAATGGCAGCAGGCGGCGCTGGTGCCGATGTTCGCCCTGTTCTATGTGGTGCTGGCGCCTTTTGTCGGCGCTTTTGCCGACGCCCTGCCCAAGGGCAAGGTGATGCTGATCAGCAACTCTATCAAGATCGTGGGCTGCCTGCTGATGCTGTTCGGCACCCACCCGCTGATGGCCTACGCCATCGTCGGCCTGGGCGCCGCCGCCTACTCGCCGGCCAAGTACGGCATCCTGACCGAATTGCTGCCGGCCTCGCAACTGGTCAAGGCCAATGGCTGGATCGAAGGGCTGACGATTGCGTCCATCATCCTCGGCGTGCTGCTGGGTGGCCAGCTGGTCGGCCACTCGGTCTCTGCCGCCCTGCTGTCCGTCGACTGCCCTTTCGTCACCACCGGCATCGACACCGCACCCGAGGCAGCCATCGCCGTACTGATCGTGGTCTATCTGCTGGCAGCCTGGTTCAACACGCGCATCCCCCCCACCGGCGTGGAAATGCGCCCCATGCCCAACAACCCGATTTCCCTGATCCCGGACTTCTGGACCTGCAATGCCCGCCTGTGGCGCGACAGGCTGGGCCAGATCTCGCTGTCCACCACCACCCTGTTCTGGGGCGTCAGCGGCAACCTGCGCTACATCGTGCTGGCCTGGGCTGCCGCCGCTTTGGGCTACAGCGTGACGCAAGCCTCTTCACTGGTCGGCGTGGTCGCCATCGGCACTGCGGTCGGCGCCGTGGTGGCGTCGATGCGCATGAAGCTGGAGCACGCCACGCGCGTCATGCCGCTGGGCATCGCCATGGGCCTGCTGGTCATCCTGCTTAACTTCATCGACAACGTCTGGCTGGCCGCGCCCTTCCTGGTGCTGCTCGGCGGACTGGGCGGTTTCCTGGTGGTGCCGATGAACGCACTGTTGCAGCACCGCGGCCACAACCTGATGGGCTCTGGCCGGTCCATCGCGGTGCAGAACTTCAACGAGCAGGCCTGCATTCTGGGCCTGGGCGCCTTCTACAGCCTGTCCACCGGCATGGGCCTGTCGGCCTTCGGCGCCATCACGGCCTTCGGCATTGTCGTGTCGGGCTTCATGTGGCTGATCAAGCGCTGGCATGCACGCAACTGCCGCGAACACACCGAGGAGCTGGAGCATCTGCTCGACATCGCCCGCAACGACCACCTGCACGGATAGTGGCCACTGCCCGGGCGCGCAACGCTGTGGCCGGGCATCGACCCCCTGCAGCACCTCGGGACGCCATAGGCCCTGAATCATGAGGCGACAGCTGGCAGCGTGGGGCCTGGTCCTCAACGCCTTTGTCTGGGGCGTGTCGTGGTGGCCGTTTCGTGAACTGCAGCAACTCGGCCTGCACCCGCTATGGGCCACCGCCATCATCTACCTCTTGGCGCTGCTGTGCCTGCAAGCCTCCAAGCCCGGTGCTTGGCGTGCCTTGGGCCAACATCCGCTGCTGTGGCTGCTCATGCTGGCCACCGGCCTGAGCAATGTCGGATTCAACTGGGCCGTGACGGTGGGCGATGTGGTGCGTGTCGTGCTGCTGTTCTACCTGATGCCGGCCTGGACCGTACCGTTGGCCTGGGGACTGCTGGGCGAAAAACCCGGCGTCCGTTCGCTGCTGCGGCTGGCGCTGGCGCTGACGGGCGTGCTCATCGTGCTCAAGACGCCAGGCTCGGCTTGGCCGCTGCCGAGCGGCTTGGCCGACTGGCTGGCCCTGGTCGGCGGCTTCAGCTTTGCGCTGACCAACGTGCTCTTGCTCAAACTGAAGAACACGCCGGATGAGGCACGTGCCTTTGCCATGTTCGGGGGCGGCACCCTGCTGGCGCTGGCGGCAGCCCTGGGCAGCATGCAACTGGGTCTGGCACCCGCACCGCCGGCACTCGCCGCCGACTGGCTGCAACTGGCCTTGTTCACCGGCATCGCCTTCTTAGCCGCCAATCTGGGACTGCAGTATGGTGCCGCGCGGCTGCCGGCCAATGCCACGGCGCTGATCATGCTGACCGAAGTGGTGTTTGCCAGTGTGTCGTCGGTCTTGCTGGGCGCGGCGGAACTCAGCCTGCGCACCCTGCTCGGCGGGATGCTGATCCTGCTGGCGGCCTTGCTGGCAGCCCTTCCTTCCGGCAAGCAGTGATCAGCCCTTCACAGACGTGATGCCGCAGGCATCACCGGCGCCTCGGGCGGGCGACCCAGCGCGCAGACCGCCACCCGGTTGCGCCCCTGGTGCTTGGCGTCATAAAGTGCATTGTCTGCCGCGGTGTAGAGTTCATCCACCGTGCCGGATTGCCCGGCAGCGATGCCCGCGACCCCGAAGCTGACGGTAATGGAAATCCGCAAGTCGCCCAGTTGAATGGGCGAGTCCTGCACCAGGACTCGCAACTTCTCGGCCAGCATGACGGCCGCCTCAACGGACGTTTGCGGCAACATCACCATGAACTCCTCACCGCCGACCCGCGCCACCACGTCAGTGCTGCGCACGCCGGCCGACAGGAAACCGGCCAGATGCTTGAGCACCTCGTCCCCCACCGGATGCCCGTAGGTATCGTTGACCTTCTTGAAGAAGTCGATGTCGGCCATGATGACGCTGGTGTCGCAAGGATAGCGATTGGCCCGGGCCAGCTCGCTCTCCGCCAGCTGGGTGAAGGCCCGCCGGTTGTACAGACCGGTCAACCCGTCGTGCTGGGCCAGCACGACCAGCTCACCCTCTTTGGCTGCCAGTGCCTCGTTGCTGCTCTTGAGTGCGTCATTGATGCTTTTGAGCGCCCTGTGCAGCAGGATGTTGGCGGTCGCCTGGCGCCACAGCCCCACAGATACACAGAAGCTCAAGAACACCGCCGCCAGACCGGTCACCCGGCCGATATGCAGCAACACCGGGTCCTGCTGAGTAAGCGCCAGTGCGTAATACAGCAGGCCGTAGGCCCCCAGAAACATGAACAGCGCCAGCCGGGGCCGTATCAGGGGCACCGCGCCGATCGTGATGCTCCCAAACAAAAACGCGGTGATGCCTGACAAGTACGTTTGATCCATTGTGCTCGCCGCAATCGTGATCACGAGCGTAAAACCAGAGGCCAGCAGGGTCAGCCCCTGCGCCATGGGCGTGGCTCGCCCCTGCTTGATCACATGCTGCGCGCCCAACCCCAGCAGCGCCATGACAGCGGCCATGCTGAAATCGGCCCAGGCATGGGCACGGCTCCCGGCAACGACGCTCGGCGCACTACCGTCCGCCCCCACCCAGTAAGCGCCGCCCAGAACCAGGCCCAACGGGACCACCACGAACGCCATCCAGCGCAGTCGATGCATGTTGATCATCAGCGCTTCGTCAATCACGCTGTCGTGTTCGGCCTGAACCGTTTGAAGCCACCCCTTGAAACGATCGATGTACACGCTCATGTGCGACAGCTCTCCAAACACAGCGTTCCCAAACGGAAACCGCCCCTGGTCGCGCTGGCCTGGGTACCCCGTCCCCCAAGTGGCCGTCTTGCCCTTGATACCCGCCGCGTGAACAACGATGTTTGTGGTTTCATGCTGTCGCGTAATTTCTGTCTAGACCGTATCGGCGCTGGGTTGGTGGGCCACCGCGCAGACCATCACCCGGTTGCGCCCCTGGTGCTTGGCGTCATAAAGCGCACTGTCTGCCGCGGTGTAGAGTTCGCCGACCGTGCCGGATTGCCCGGCAGCGATACCTGCGACCCCGAAGCTGGCGGTCATGGGTATCTGCAGGCCGCCCACCTGGGTCGGCGAGTCTTGTACCCGGATTCGAAGCTTCTCGGCCAGCATGACGGCCGCTTCAACGGGCGTTTGCCGCAGCATCACGATGAATTCCTCGCCGCCGACCCGCGCCACCACATCGGTGCGGCGCACGCTCGAGGACAGCACGTCGGCCACATGCTTGAGCACCGCATCGCCGGCCGGGTGTCCATGCACATCGTTGATTTTTCTGAAGAAGTCGATGTCGACCATGATGACGCTGGTGTCGCAGGGGTAGCGCCGGGCCCGAGCCAGTTCGTTCTCCGCCAACCGGGTGAAGGTCCACCGGTTGTACAGGCCGGTCAGGCCGTCGTGCTGAACTCGTACGTTCGGATGGCCCTGTTTCGCCGCCAACGCCGCATTGCTGTCCCTGAGTGCCTTGTTACGCAACAGGTTGGCGCTTACCTGGCGCCACAGCACCACTGACACACCGAAGCTCAGAAACACCGCCGCCAGACCGGTCACCCGGCCGATATGCAGCAACACCGGGTCCTGCTGGGTAAGCGCCAGTGCGTAATACAGCAGGCCGTAGGCCCCCAGGAACATGAACAGCGCCAGCCGGGGCCGCATCAGGGGCACCGCGCCGATCGTGATGCTCCCAAACAAAAACGGGGTGATGTCGGACAAGAACAATTGATCGATGGTGGCGATCACGATGGTGATCCCGAGCGTCCAGGCAATGGCCAGAACGATCAGCACCCGCGCCATGGGCGTGGCGCGCCCTTGCTTGAGCACCTGGTGTGCGCCCAGCCCCAGCAGCACCATGACACCGGCCATGCTGAAATCAGCCCAGGCATGCGCATGGCTCCAGGCAACTTCGTGCGGCGGCCCGCCTGTGGTACTCAGCCAGTAGCCGCCCCCCAGAACCAGGCCCAACGGGGCCACGACGAATGCCATCCAGCGCAGTCGGTGCATGTTGAGCATCAACGCTTCGTCGGCCACGCTCTCGTACTCGGCCTGGGTTGTTTGAAACCATGCCTGGCACCGATCGATGTACTCACTCATGCGGATGAATCTCCAGGCACAGAGCTCTCAAACGGAAACAGCTTATACCCAGGCCAACCTGGGTACCCCACCCCTTGAGTTGCATTCTGGCACTTAATCCCCGCTGGGTAAACAACGGCTTGTGGTTTCACGCCGCCGCGGACGAGCCTTGAAAACGGCCTCCGCTCTATGGCATACCGGCCAACATCTCAATGGCAACGCAGTGAATGCAGCGACTTCGGGACGGCCAAGCGATCAGCGCCGGGCCGGAAACAGCACTTCGTCCAGTAGCTCGATCCAGTGCCTGACCGGCGTGTCGGTTCCACTCTGCAGGTGGGTGATGCAACCGATATTGGCCGACACAATGACCTCGGCTTGCAACTCGTTCAAATTGCCGAGCTTGCGGTCGCGCAGCTGATAGGCCAGTTCCGGGTTGAGCACCGAGTAGGTACCAGCCGAGCCGCAGCACAAGTGGGGCTCGACGCGGCTGACGTTGACCTGAAAGCCAAGCTCGCCCAGATGCTTTTCCACGCCGCCGCGCAATTGCTGGCCGTGCTGCAGAGTGCAGGGCGGATGGAAAGCCACTTGACCGGCTTGGGTGACGACTTGGGAACGCAGCTTCTCCACCAGTTCCGGCAGCAGTTCGCTCAGATCCTTGGTGAGTTCACTGATGCGCGCTGCCTTGGCGGCGTAGGTCGGGTCGTCTTTCAGACTATGGCCATAGTCCTTGACCGTGACACCACAGCCGGAGGCGTTCATGACAATGGCTTCCACGCCACTCTCGATGTACGGCCACCAGGCATCAATGTTGGCGCGCATCTCGGCTTTGCCGCCGTCCTGGTCGTTGAGGTGAAACTTCACCGCACCGCAGCAGCCGGCCTTGGCGGCCACCACGGTCTGGATGCCGGCGGCATCCAGCACGCGCGCGGTGGCGCTGTTGATGTTGGGCATCATGGCCGGCTGCACACAGCCGGCCAGCATCAGCACCCGGCGCGCATGCGTGCGCGTGGGCCAGGTGCCGGCGTCCTGCTTGGCCGGCACCTTGGCCTTGAGGCTGGCAGGCATGAGGCCGCGCACCAGTTGACCCATCTTCATGGCCGGGCCGAACAGCGGCGAGGTCAAACCTTCCTTCAGCGCCCAGCGCACGAAGCGCTCGCCGGCCGGCCGCGGCACCTTGGCCTCCACGATCTTGCGGCCGATGTCGACCAGGTGGCCGTAGTCCACGCCCGACGGGCAGGTGCTCTCGCAGTTGCGGCAGGTCAGGCAGCGGTCCAGATGCAGCTGGGTCTTGCGGGTCGGCGTCTCGCCTTCGAGCACCTGCTTCATCAGGTAGATGCGACCACGCGGGCCGTCGAGTTCGTCGCCCAGCAGCTGGTAGGTCGGGCAGGTGGCGGTACAGAAGCCGCAGTGCACGCACTTGCGCAGGATGGCTTCGGCCGCCTGGCCGTCGGCCGTGTTCTTGAATTCGGGCGCGAGATTGGTTTGCATGGAGGGTTCGCCAGTCCGGCTCAGAAATCGGGGTACATGCGACCGCGGTTGAAGATCCCGGCCGGATCGAACTGCTTTTTCAGTTCGCGGTGGATGCGGTCCAGCGGTGCCGCCAGCGGCGTGAAGACGCCAGCGCCTTTGTCCGCCGCACGGAACAGGGTGGCATGGCCAGCCAGGTTGGCCAGCATGCCCCCCCGGTCCGGGGTCGCGCTTAGCGGCAGCTTGAGCCAGCGCTGTGCACCGCCCCATTCGATCAGCGTCGGCCCCAGCCCCAGCGACGGCGTGGTGTCGGGCACGCTCAGGCGCACCAGCGATTCGCCCTCTGCCAGCTGGAAGAAGGGCGCCGCCTGTTCGCGCAGGGCGTTCCACAGTACGCCGGCCTGGTTGTCGTCAAGCACCGTGCCGCCCATGGTTTTGTGCGCGGCGGCAACGGCTGCCCGAGCGCCACGCAGGCGCACCATGAGCGCGCCTTCATGCCAGCAGGAGGCATTGATCGGCAACGGCTGGGCGCCCCAGCGGTTGAGCTGGGTCAGGGCCTGCGCCTCGTCCAGCTCGAACACCAAGGTACTTTCGGCCACCGCTTTGGGCAACACCTTGAGCGAAACCTCGGCAATCAGGCCCAATGTACCGAGCGAGCCGGCCAGCAGGCGCGACACGTCATAGCCGGCCACGTTCTTCATGACCTGACCGCCGAAGGTCAGCAACTCGGCACGGCCATTGAGCAGTTGTATGCCCAGCACATAGTCGCGTACAGCGCCGACACTGGCACGCGCCGGACCATTCAAGCCCGCCGCCACCATGCCACCGACGGTGGCCACCGCACCGCCGGCCGCAAAGTGCGGCGGCTCGAACGGCAGGTACTGGCCCTTTTCCGCGAGGACCGCTTCAAGTTCAGCCAGCGGCGTGCCGGCACGTACCGTCACCACCAGTTCGCTGGGCTCGTAGCTGACGATGCCGGCCAGCGGCCGGGTGTCCAGCAGTTCACCCTGCAGCGACTGGCCGTAGAAATCCTTGCTGCCGCCGCCACGGATGCGCAGGAGGGTGCCGTCGGCGGCTGCAGCGCGCACGCGCTCGGTGATGTGTTGCAGGGCAGAGTCCATAGCCCGTGATGGTAACGCCAGCCCGACGGCCGAATGCCCCCGGCCACCTTTAAACAGCTTCGACCCGGATGGCCATAGTCGCCGTCATCGATTCGCCGGGCAGCAGCACCTTCAGGCCCAGCGCATCGGCTGTCATGCCTTCCTGTCCCAGCAAATTGACGGCGTTGTTCACATGGCTGACCGGCTCGATGGCCACGGTATCGCGTGCCGGGTTGGTGAATACCACCAGGCGGCTCAGGTTGGACGCGAGACGAATACGCAACCGGGCATCACTCAGCACAGCCTCGCCGCGCCAGCCGTCAAAGCAGTGGTCCAGATCCAGCGCATCGCAATCCACATCCAGCCCCGGCGACGGCAGGCGGTGGGTCGGCAGCTTGTCCCCGCCCATTTCCCAACGCCCGCCAGCGGCAAAGCGCAGATGGCTGCCGGTCCGCTTGACGAAATAGGGATGCCAGCCCAACCCCACCGGCGCGGCCTGCGACGACTGGTTGGTGATGCTCAAGGTCAGTTCGATCTCGTCATCGCGCAGACGAAAGGCCTGTGAAGTATCGAACGCAAAGGGCCAGTCCGCATCGGGTTTGTGCTCGTAGGACAGCAGGGCAAACTGCGCATCGGCCTCCAGCACCTCCCAGGGCCGCTGCCAGCCCACGCCGTGGATGGCATGCGGCTCCGCCGCGTTGTTCTGCACCAGCGGGTGGCTGGTGCCGGCCCATTTGAGGCGCGCCTGGGCCACCCGGTTGGAATACGGTACCAGCGGATAGCTGCCCGCCAGGCGCACCGTGGTCAGCGCCTCGGCCGGCGTGGAACGCAACACCGGCAGGTCGCCCCACCACAGGCCGGCCAGGCAGCCCCCCAGATCGGGCCGGATATCGCCGCGCAGCTTGCCGCTGCTCAAGTGGAGTGATGTTGTCATGCCGGATGCTCCTGAGGCCACGTCGCCCGGCCTGATTGTGCACCGGTCACCGATAAAAAAGCCCGCAGGAGCTTGCGCTCGCGCGGGCATGAACCAGAGGAGACTCTCGTTTGCTCTGGGTGCGGCAGTCGACCGAAGCCGGCTGCCGTCCATTGCTCTTACCGGTTATAGGCGCTCTCGCCGTGGGAAGTGATGTCCAGACCTTGGCGCTCGTCTTCTTCGCTGACGCGCAGGCCAATGGTGAGGTCCACCAGCTTGTAGGCGATGAAGGACACCACGGCCGACCAGACGACGGTGATCAGCACGGCCTTGGCCTGGATCCACACTTGCGCAGCGATGGAGTAGTCGGCCGGGGACACCATGCCAACGGTCACCCAGTCACCCACCAGGCTCGGGCCACCCAGAGACGGCGAGTTGAACACGCCGGTCAACAAGGCACCCAGGATACCGCCCACGCCGTGCACACCGAACACGTCAAGCGTATCGTCGGAGCCCAGCAGCTTCTTGAGACCCGTGACACCCCAGAGGCAGGCGAAACCGGCGATCAGACCGATGATCAGCGCACCACCCAAGCCGACGTTGCCGGCTGCAGGGGTAATTGCCACCAGGCCAGCGACGGCACCGGAGGCGGCGCCCAGCATGGAGGCCTTGCCTTTGTGCAGCGCCTCGCCAACCGACCAGGCCAGCACCGCAGCAGCGGTCGCCACGAAGGTATTGGCAAAGGCGAGTGCTGCGAAACCGTTGGCTTCCAGGGCGGAGCCGGCGTTGAAGCCGAACCAGCCCACCCACAGCAGGGCAGAACCCACCATGGTCAGCGTCAGGCTGTGCGGGGCCATCGATTCGCGGCCGAAGCCGATGCGTTTGCCCACCATGTAGGAGCCCACCAGACCGGCAACGGCGGCGTTGATGTGCACCACGGTACCGCCGGCAAAGTCCAGCGCACCCATTTGCCAGATATAGCCGGCCTTGCCGTTCATGGCATCGACCACTTCCTTGGCAGTGTAGGCATCCGGGCCCATCCAGAACCAGACCATGTGTGCGATCGGTGCATAGCTGAAGGTGAACCACAGCACCATGAACATCAGCACAGCGGAGAACTTGATGCGCTCGGCGAACGAACCGACGATCAGCGCACAGGTGATGCCCGCAAAGGTGGCCTGGAAGGCGGCGAACACGATCTCCGGAATCACCACACCCTTGCTGAAGGTAGCGGCGTTGGCGAAAGTGCCGGCGACGTTGTCCCAGATGCCCTTCATGAACAGGCGGTCAAAGCCACCGATGAAGGCATTGCCCTCGGTGAACGCAAGGCTGTAGCCGTAGATGAACCACAGCACCACGATCAGCGAGAACGTCACCATGACCTGCATGAGGACCGACAGCATGTTCTTGCTGCGGACCAGGCCGCCATAGAACAGGGCCAGGCCGGGAATGGTCATCAGGATCACCAGCAGGGTGGACACCATCATCCAGGCGGTATCACCCTTGTTGGGTACAGGCGCAGCAGGTGCGGCCGCTTCGGCCGGCGCCGGCGCGGCCGTGGCGGCTGCAGCCGCAGGTGCGGCAGCAGGGGCCGGTACAGCGGCTTCAGCCGGCTTGGCGTCGGCAGTTGCCGTAGCGGCAGGCGCGGTTTGAGCCCAGACGGCCGTACCGCCGGCCAGCAGGCTCAAACCCAGTGCGAAGGAGACAAGTAGTTTTTTCATGTCAGTGTTCTCTCGGTTGTGTGAGCCTCAGAGCGCTTCCTTGCCGGTTTCACCGGTGCGGATACGCACGACCTGCTCGAGGTTGTACACAAAGATCTTGCCGTCGCCGATCTTGCCGGTACGGGCCGAGCCCTCGATCGCTTCGATGACGCGATCGACCAGCTCATCGGATACAGCGGCCTCGATCTTGACCTTGGGCAGGAAGTCAACCACGTACTCCGCGCCGCGGTAGAGCTCGGTATGGCCTTTCTGGCGACCGAAGCCCTTGACCTCGGTCACGGTGATGCCTTGCACCCCGATCGCCGAGAGACCTTCACGCACCTCATCGAGCTTGAAGGGTTTGATGATGGCTGTAACGAGTTTCATGAGTTCTCCTCTGGTTGTGAGTGGAATCAGAAGTTGTATTTCAGGCCCAGAACCAGGGTGTCTTGACCGTAAAAACGCGAGTTGTTGAAGGTGCTGGTGTAGAAGCTGCGCTTGGCATCGGTACCGATCGCAGCCAGGGAAATCACCACGCCATTGCCCATGTCCTTGGCCAGGGTCAGCGCATAGTCGCTGTAGTTGGCGGTATTGGCCGTGTTGGAGGTCGAGTTGGTCGGCAGGGTTTGCCAGCCAACGTGCGGCGTCAGGCTAAAGCCATTGCCCAGATCAAACGCCGCGCTCAGATCCCAGTAACGGCTGCCATTGGTGTCCTTGTTGCCCAGGAAATCACCCATGCTCTGGTAGTACTTCAGCGTAGCCACACTGTAGGACACGCCGACATAAGCCTCGGTAGTGTCTGCCTTGCTGTAATTGACCGAGCCACCCGGGGTTCCCGTCGCACCCGAGTTATTGTCCGGGTACTGGTAGGTGATCACACCAACGTCATAGCCCAAGCCGAAGGCCTGACCTTTGTAACCGCCATAAAGGTCGACTTCCCAGTCGCCTTTGGAGGCGCCATTGAAGTCCTTGATCCACTTGATATTGTTGGCGACAAAGGCGCCAGCGTAGAAACCGCTTTTGTGGGCGAAATCAATACCACCCTGCATCGACGGGCCGCCGGCCGTTTGCTCCAAGCCACGGAAACGGTAATCACTGACAGCACCGATGTTGTAACTCAGCGTGTAGTCCGGCTCCGGCGCCTTGGCCTGGGAAAAAGCAGCGGTGCTGGCGATCAGGCTCAAGGCGGCCAACGCGGTTTTGGATTTGAGGTTCATTGTTGACTCCAATAGATGAGTTAAGGGGACGAACCTGCCAAGCACGGACCGTGCCAGTTTTCTTTTTAAACCCGGGGCTTGCTTTTGTCTACCAAGACGGCAAGCCTGCGTTAAGATAACTGTATGAATAAACAGTATGCACCTTGCCGGTGCATTTGACGTTGCCAACCAGGGGTTGCAGCGCACTATTGTGTGGAGGAAATCCCCATGAGCCTGTCTTTGGTGCAAAGCCGCGCCCTGCTCGGCCTGGAAGCAGCCACCGTCACAGTTGAGGTGCACCTGGCCAATGGCCTGCCAAGCTTCACGCTGGTGGGCCTGGCGGAGACGGAGGTCAAGGAAGCGCGCGAGCGCGTGCGTTCGGCCATCCAGAACTCCGGACTGGAATTCCCCCACAACAAGCGCATCATCGTGAACCTTGCACCGGCCGATCTGCCCAAGGATTCGGGCCGCTTTGACCTGCCGATCGCCATGGGCATCCTGGCGGCCAGCGGACAAATCGATGCGGCCCGCCTGGCCGGCCATGAATTTGCCGGCGAGTTGTCGCTTTCAGGCGAATTGCGCCCGGTGCGTGGCGCATTGGCCATGGCACTGGCGCTGCACCAGGACCAGGTTGTCACGCGGTTGGTGCTGCCGCCCGGCAGCGCCGAAGAGGCCGCCCTGGTCCCCGAAGCGCAGGTCTACCGCGCGCGTCACCTGCTCGATGTGGTGCAGCAATTCCTGCCGCCGTCAGGCCAGGCGCACACGGCGGATGCCGGCGATGGCTGGTCACGCGTCGTGCCGGTACCACCCCGTCTTGATGCCGACGTGCCCGATCTGGCCGACGTCAAGGGCCAAGCCGGGCCAAAGCGCGCCCTCGAAATCGCCGCCGCGGGCGGCCACAGCCTGCTGCTCAGCGGCCCGCCCGGATCGGGCAAGTCCATGCTGGCGCAACGCTTTGCCGGCCTGCTGCCGCCCATGTCCACCCAGGAGGCACTGCAAAGCGCGGCGATTGCCAGTTTGGGCGGACAGTTTTCGCTGGCGCGCTGGAGCCAGCGCCCCACCCGCAGCCCGCACCATTCGGCCAGCGCGGTGGCACTGGTCGGCGGTGGTTCGCCGCCGCGGCCGGGAGAAATCTCCATGGCGCACCACGGCGTGTTGTTTCTGGATGAACATCACGAATTTCCGCGCAGTGCCCTCGAAGCCCTACGTGAGCCGCTGGAGACGGGCCACATCACCATCGCCCGTGCGGCCCGGCGCGCCGAGTTTCCGGCGCGTTTCCAGCTGGTTGCGGCCATGAACCCCTGCCCTTGCGGCTATCTCGGCTCCCCGCTGCGCGCCTGCCGCTGCTCGCCCGACCAGGTGGCGCGCTACCAGGGGCGTCTGAGCGGCCCTTTGCTCGATCGCATCGACTTGCACATGGCGGTCTGCCCCCTGCCGACAGGGGATTTGCTGCAGGCGCCCGCCGGCGAGTCGACCCAGCAGGTGCGTGAGCGCTGCCTGGCCGGTGCCGAGATGGATGTGCACACCCTGCTGGAGGATGCGGCACTCAAATTCCTCGACGCCGCCGCCACACGCCTGGGCTGGTCCGCGCGCGGCACGCACCGCACCCTGAAAGTGGCGCGCACCATTGCGGACCTGGCCGGGGCGTCACGCACCGGGTTGGAGCATGTGGCTGAAGCCTTGCAATACCGGCAAGCCCTGCAAGCACACCCTTGAGGAGGTAGCAGCGCACCCGCGGGCTCAGTCGGCGCAGACCTCGGCCTCACGTTTCATCAGGGCCATGAACAGACTGTGCGGGTCGATCGCCTGGATCAGCACCTGCCCGCCATTGGCCTTGATGAAGTGCTTGACCAGGGCCTGGTCGCCCTGACCGCCAAACGGCGTGGGCATGATCTGCGCCTCGCTGAACTCCGGCACGCCGTGCAGCTCGTCCACCAACAGGCCGAGGGTATGCTCACCATGGCGCACGATGATCACCTGGCTGCTCTTGTCGGTAAAAGACGGCGTGCCCCGGATCAGATAACCGAGATCGAACACCCAGACCGGCGCGCTGTTCCGTCCTTCGTGTTGCAGGCCCAGCAGGCCGACACAGGCGCGACGTTCGCCGGTGGAGACGGTGGTGATCTTGCTCGCCGGCAGCGCTTCCTGCGCGCTTTCGGCCGGTAATGCAAACAGCGCCCCGTCCACCAGGAAGGTGGCGTACTCGCGGCCGGCCAGGCCGACCAGGTCGGTCTTGAGAATCGCCTGCGCCTTGGCGCCGGCGCCCGAGCGCTCGCGCACCTCGCCGAGGAACTTGAACACAATGGCCAGCACGTCCTCGCGATAGCCGTCCGACACCTTGAATTCACGGTAGCCGCTGGAGACCGTGCAACCCATGATGGCGTACTGCCCGTCATGGACCACGATGCGCGAGGCACTCTGGCCGTTGGGCAGCTGGCTCAAGACCGCATCGAGTTCCAGCATACTGCCGACCGGCCGGCTGGGGTCGGTGCTGGCAATGACACGCCCCTGCCGGTCGACAAACAGGGCCTGCATGTCAGCCTGCCCCCCCAGGCCGCCCTTGAGCATGGCGGCGAACTCCGGCGCGGCATCGAACACGATGCCGATACCACCCACCACCCGGGACTCATTCTGTGGATCGCGAATCGCAGCATGGTAGATATAGGTCGGCTGCCCTCCATACAACGCCGAAGGTCCGAAGGACGTCACGTGATAGTCCTGTTCGCTGCGTAGCGCCTGCACACGCGTCAGCGTCGCCTCGTCAATATGGTGACCGATCACACTGCCGCCCGCCCGTCCCAGATCGGTGCTGGCAACGATGCAGCCCTGGCTGTCATACACATAAATCCGCGTATAGACCGTGTACAGCCGGTTGATGTAGTCCAGGATGTCGCTGATCTGCTTGCGGGCCGTCTCGCTCAGTTCGGGCGCGGCAAGTGCCGCACGCAACTCAGGCGTCAACGCCCACCAGCGGCAATCGTCCGAACGCTCGTACAAATTGCGGTCCAGCAGGTCGACCAGCAGATGCGAGACGAATTCCGAATCGCGCAAGCTGGAGGCCAGCACCGTTTCGTACAAATCGCCGATCGATTTGGAAAACAAGTCGTTGCTGCGCGCGCCGGTCTCGCTGATCTGATCCAGAATGGTCTTGAGCTTCGTGAGTTCACCACGCTGGCCCGCCGTCATCACCTGACCGTTCCAGACCACGCGCCGGATGGTGTCGGCCGCCGTCATGATTTCGTAGAGCGGCGCCGAAAACGACTGGGCATGCGACAGCAGGCCCTCGCGCACCGCCGGCTCCAGTTCGGCCAGGGTATTGGTGGTAGCCCCGGTAAAGGCCACATCGACCGGAATCATCACCTGACCCTGCCAGCCCACCGGTCCCGGATAACCCTGGTAGCCCTGCGAGGCATAGGTACGAACCAGATACTCGCGTCCGGCGAACATCAGCAACTGCGGCGACGACGCCGTGTTGACCGGCACCACCGCGCCGATCGGGATCCACAGCGGGTCGGCGCTCTCGATGACGCGGTTGTCGCCATCGAGCAGCAGCATGTTGGAGCGCCCGTCCGGGTCGCGGTGCGTGCGGAAGATGCCGGCCATTTCCTGCTCGAAGTTGAAGCACAGGCACAGCACACCCACCACAGCGCCGGTCTGCGGGTGCAACATGCGTTTGGAGTAGATCAGCGCCTGCTGCTTGGCCGGGCGCAGATCGCTGGCGCGGAAGGTTTCCACAAAGCTGTCGCTGGCCAGCGTCTGCGCCAGCAAGGGGTCGACGCTGCCTTCCAGCGGCGTGGCCTCATCGATCTGCACCAGCACGTTGCCGGCCGCATCGAGCAGGATGATCTCGTCGTACACCGTGTACTTGTTGCGATAAGCGCGCAGGCGCTGGCGGATGGCATGCTCGTCGTCGCTCAGGCCGGCGACAAAGGCGCACAACTCGTTGTCGGTGGCGAGAAAGCCGACATCGGCGGTGCGCTCGTACAGGTTGCGCACCACGATGTCGATCACATACTGCGCCTTGGTGCCGATCTCGGCCAGCACGGTGGCCACCTTCTCGCCCACCAGGCTGGTCACCAGCTCCTGCTCCAGCCGGTTGAAGCCGTCGCGCGTGGCGGCCATGGTCGGCAGAATGGCGCGCGCCTCCTCGGGGCAGTTCATCTTGGCGGACGATTCGATCATGCGCCACATCAGGTTGAGTTCCTGCAATGCCTGCTCGCAACGGATGACGTCACGCATATAGGGCAGGAAAGTATCGGTTTGCAGTCTGGCTGCAGTTTCTGTCTTACTCATGGATCCCAACTTTCCTCATTCTTGACTCGGAATCAGAAGCAATTTCCGGGCCGGCGATGATCGACGCCGGCACAGAGTTGTCCGCGCCGGCCCTCACTCCAGGTGCATGAGTGCATCGCGTTGCTTGAGCGCATGCGCGAAAAAGGTGCCCACCAGCACCAGCACCAGGCCGCCGCCGCCAATGACGGCGGCCGAACCGATGCGCGTCACCAGGGCCGCCGCCAGCAGCACCCCCACGGACTGGCCGAGAAACAGCGCCGAAGCGAACAGCGAAACCGCCGTACCGCGTGCCGCCGGTGCCATTTGCGTCGCATTGGTCTGCATGGTGTTGTGGAACATGAAGAAACCGAAGCCCCCCAGCAGGCTGGCCGGCACGGTGGGCCCCCAGTGCGGCGTGACAGCGATGACCAGCGCTGAGCCGCCCAGCAAGCCGACGCCCAGGCGTACCAGCCCGCGCTCGCCGAAGCGGCGGATCAGCCCGCGCGCCACCGCCATGTAGAGCATGCCGCCCAGGCCGAACAGTGCCACGATGGCGCCGGATATCGACAGCGACAAGCCCAGCGCATGGTGCAGGTGCGATGCCCAGATGGCCATGACACCAAAACCGACTGCACCTTCGACAAAGGCCACGCCCAGCACGACGCGCGACCAGCGGCCGGTGACGATGAGAAGCGCCTGTGCCACAAAACCTGGCCGCACCACCGGCTGGGTGCTGTGTGCCACGGGGGGCGCCGCCTGCTGGCGCCGCAGGTCGGCGTACAGCAGCAGTCCCACCACGCCGAACAGCAGCGTCATGAAGCCGAAGGCCCAGCGCCAGCCCAGCGTGTCGGTGAACAAGCCCCCCAGCAACTGGCCGCCGGCAATGCCCAGTGTGGTGCCCAGCCCGACGCGTGCCAGCGTCTCCTGCCGCAACTCGTAGGCCACGGCATCGCCGATCCAGGCCAGCGACAGCGGAATGACGGCCGCCGCGCCCAGCGCCACCAGCACACGCGCCAGCACCAGCCCGTCCAGGCTGGCGGCAAACACCGCTGCCACGCTGCCCACGCTGCAGCCCAGCGTGGCCAGGGTCACGATGCGGTACTTGCCCAGCCGGTCGCCGAGCGGTCCGTAGAACAGTTGCGCCAGGCCATAGACCACGGCAAACATCGACACCACCTGCGCCGCCTGCGCCAGGCTGGCCGAAAACTCGCGCGACAGTTCGGGCAGCATGGCATCGCACAGGCGCTGCGCCGTCATGCTGGAAAAAGTGGCAAACGACAACAGCAGGATGGAACGTCGCGTGGCCGGGGAAATGGAGGCGTAGCCAGAGGTCATGTGCAGTAGGGAAGTCAAGCCGGTCAGCGCGCCACAAGCCGACGCCTGATGCACACAAGCCGTCATTCTATGCAGGACGGGTGCGCCACGCTGCGCCCCCGGGGCTTGCCCTCGCGCACCGCCAGGGCTTGTAGCAGACCATTCATTGCTATTAAATCAATAGCTTATTGCGTATGTCCAGCAAGGGATGCGGCACGATTTGCCGCAGGGTTTTGCCATAATCCAGCCATGCACCACACCCCCCGCAACACCCCGCACCTGATCGGCTGGCTGTCGCTGGCGCAACTCATCAGCTGGGGCAGCGTGTTCTACACCTTCGCCCTGCTGCTCGAACCGGTGGAGCGCGAACTGGGTCTGAGCCGCGCCCAGTCTTCACTCGGCTTCAGCCTGGCACTGCTGGCCGAAGGGCTGCTGGCCTACCCGGTGGGCCGCCTGATCGACCGTGGCCATGAGCGCGTGGTGATGACCGGCGGCTCGCTGCTGGTGGCCTTGTGCCTGGCGCTGCACAGCGGCATCAGCAGCGTGGCCGGCTTCTATGCGGTCTGGCTCGGCCTGGGCGCCGGGCTGGCGGCCACGCTCTACCAACCGGTCTTCGCCGTGGTCATCCGGCGCTTTCCGAACGACTTTCGCCGCGCCATCATCACCATCACCTTTCTGGGCGGACTGGCCAGCACGGTGTTCATCCCGCTGTCGGCCTGGCTGATCCACGCCGTCGGCTGGCGCCACGCGCTGCTGGTACTGGCGGCCCTGCACCTGCTGGTGTGCGCGCCGCTGCACGCGCTCATGCTGCGCCACGCGCCCGCTGGCCAGGCACACACCAGCAGCTCCGCGCACGCACCCTCGCTCAAGCCCCATCTGCTGAGCGCCCCCTTTCTGCTGGTCGGCCTGTTCATCGTGCTGCTCATGGGGGTGACGGCGGCGTTGCCGGCCCACATGGTGAGTCTGCTACGCGAGAACGGCCTGCCGGAAACCTGGGTCATTGCCGTGCCGGCGGCAATCGGCGTGCTGCAATTGCTGGGGCGGGTCCTGCTGTATTTTTTCGAGAACCACGTGGATCTGCATCTGGCCAACCGGCTGATTCCCGGCCTGATCCCGTTGGGCTTGCTGGCGCTGCTGGCAGCCCCCTGGTTCGGCGACGCCCAAGTGGCGGTGCTGCTGCTGTTCGTGCTGCTCTACGGCATGGGCAACGGCATGCTCACCATCGTCAAGGGCACGGCGATCGCCGAATACGTGGACCGCGCCCAGGTCGCCTCGCTCAACGGTGCGCTCGGCGTGCCGATGGCGCTGGGACGGGCCGCTGCGCCATGGCTGCTTGGCTTGCTGTGGAGCCCGTCCGGCGGCTATGGCGCCGGCCTGTGGCTGATGCTGGGCTTGAGCCTGATTGGTGTGGCCGCGCTGGCGGGAGCGCAACGGCTGGCACGGCAGCGGCGCGCCGTTGACCCGCAGGCTGCCGCCTGAACCCGGCTATTCAGTTGAGCGGCTGCAGGGTGTTGCCCTCGACCCGCACGCGCGCACCGACGCTGGCCGGCGTCGCCTGCTCGACGCTGTGGACACTGCCATCATCCATGCGCAGATCCACGCGATAAACCGTCACCTTCTTCATCTTTTTCTCGACCGCGTTGCCGGCCATGCCGCCGCCGACCGCGCCGGCGATGGTGGCCAGCGTCTTGCCGTCGCCGCCGCCGAACTGGTTGCCGACCAGCGCGCCGAGCACGCCGCCGGCCACCGCGCCGGCACCGCTGGGCGCACCTTCGCGCTCCACCGGTGTGACGGCTGTCACCGTGGCGCAGTTGAGGCAGACTTCCTTGGCCTGTGCCGTGACGGGCGGCTTGCCGGCCGCCGTATCCACCGGCGTTGCGACCGCGGGCGCAGTCGCTGGTGCCGGCTTGACACCACGGCTGGCCACGGCCTTGCCCGTGCCCGCCTTTTTCTCCGGTACCGTCGCCTTGGGTTCCGCCGGTGTCGTGCCGGTCGTGGCGCCCGGGGCCGGCACCACGACCGGCACGGGAACCGGGTTCACGGCCGCGGTGTGCAGCGCTTCCTGGCGCGTCTGCACGAAATACAGCGCCGAGCCCAGAGCCACCACGGCCACGCCCAGCACGGCGATCGCGGCCCACAGGGTCTGGTTACGGCCCGGGTGGGGTGCGGTGTGTGAAATGTCGTTCATCGTAGGTTCCTCTTGCGTCAATGGCCGGCAGGCAGGAAGCCTCAGGCACTACCCTATCAACGTCCCGGCTGCACAACGGTAAACAAGAACAGACGTGATTTGCGTGTCTGCTTTGTAAGCTTAGGTAAATCCGTGCGCGGTGCCAGACGACACACCGCCGCCTGTCAGCCGGAAAGAAGCTGAAAAGACCCTGGACGCATCAGGGCCGCCATCCAGGATGGCTCAGAGATTGGGCGCCAGCAGGCGCTGCAGCGCCTGTTCGCTCATGCCACGGCGGCGCATCTGGTCCTGCAGCTGGTCGGCGCCGATGCGGCCGACGTTGAAGTAGGTGCTTTGCGGATGCGCCAGATAAAAACCGCTGACGCTGGCCGCCGGCGTCATGGCCAGACTCTCGGTCAGGCCCATGCCGATCTCGCCGCATTGCAGCAGTTCGAACATGTCCTTCTTGACGCTGTGGTCCGGGCAGGCCGGGTAACCCGGCGCCGGGCGGATGCCCTGGTACTTCTCGGCAATCAGCTCCTCCGGGCTCAGGTGTTCCTGTGGCGCGTAGCCCCACAGGTCGGTGCGCACGCGGTGGTGCAGGCACTCGGCCAAGGCTTCGGCCAGCCGGTCGGCCAGCGACTTGAGCATGATGGCGGAGTAGTCGTCGTGGTCGTCCATGAAGTACTGCTCTTTCTTCTCCACACCGATGCCGGCCGTGACGGCGAACACGCCGACGTAATCAGGCGCTGTGCCTTTGGGCGCCACGAAGTCGGCCAGGCAGCGGCTCGGCCGCATGACACCGTCGATCATCTGCTTCTCGGTCTGCTGGCGCAGGCCGTACCAGGTCAGCGCCACCTGGCTGCGGCTTTCGTCGGTGTAGAGCTCGATGTCGTCGTCGTTCACGCTGTTGGCCGGGTACAGGCCGAGCACGGCATTGGCCGTCAGCCAGCGGCCTTCGATCAGACGCTGCAGCATGCGCTTGCCGTCCGAAAAAACGCGCTGCGCTTCCGCGCCGACGATCTCGTCCTTCAGGATGGCCGGGAACGGGCCGGCCAGGTCCCAGGTCTGGAAGAACGGACCCCAGTCGATGTACTTGGCGAGTTCCGCCAGGTCGAAGTTCTTGAACACGCGCCGGCCGATGAACTTCGGCTTCGGCGGCGCATAGCCGGCCCATGCGATCGGCGTCTTGTTGGCGCGCGCTTTGTCCAGCGGCCACAGCGGCGTCTGCTTCTTGCCGGCATGCTGCTGGCGCACGCGTTCGTAGTCGGCGTTGAGCTCGTCGATGTACTTGGCGGCCTGGTCCGACAGCAGCCCCTGCGCCACGCTCACGCTGCGCGAGGCATCCGGCACATAAACCACCGGCCCTTCGTAGTGCGGCGCGATCTTGACCGCGGTGTGCACACGGCTGGTGGTGGCACCGCCAATCAGCAGCGGAATCTTCTTGATGCGGAAGTGCTCGTCCTTCTGCATCTCGGCCGCCACGTACTGCATCTCTTCCAGGCTGGGTGTGATGAGTCCGGACAGGCCCACGATGTCGGCGCCCTCGACCTTGGCGCGCGCCAGGATCTCGTGGCACGGCACCATGACGCCCATGTTGACGACCTCGAAGTTGTTGCACTGCAGGACCACGGTGACGATGTTCTTGCCGATGTCATGCACGTCGCCCTTGACGGTGGCGATGATGATCTTGCCCTTGGCACGCACGTCCTCGCCGGCCGCCTCCTGCTGGCGCTTTTCCTCTTCGATGTAGGGAATGAGGTGCGCCACTGCCTGCTTCATGACACGCGCGCTTTTCACCACCTGCGGCAGGAACATCTTGCCCTGGCCGAACAGGTCGCCGACGATGTTCATGCCGTCCATCAGCGGGCCTTCGATCACGTGCAGCGGGCGTCCGCCCTTGGCCAGGATGGCCTGGTAGGCCTCTTCCGTGTCCTCGGTGATGAAGTCGGTGATGCCGTGCACCAGCGCGTGCGACAGGCGTTGCGCAACCGGCGCGGCACGCCACTCGTTCTTCTTGCTGTCGTCCTTGAAGGCGCCTTTGGCGCTCTCGGCAATTTCCACCAGGCGCTCACCGGCATCGGGCCGGCGGTTGAGCACCACATCTTCCACCCGTTCGCGCAGCGTGGGCTCCAGCTCGTCATAGACGCCGACCATGCCGGCGTTGACGATGCCCATGTCCATGCCGGCCTGGATGGCGTGGTACAGGAACACGGTGTGGATGGCCTCGCGCACCGGGTCGTTGCCGCGGAAGCTGAACGAGACGTTGGACACGCCGCCGCTGACTTTGGCGCCCGGCAGGCGCTGCTTGATCCAGCGCGTGGCCTCGATGAAGTCGACCGCGTAGTTGTTGTGCTCCTCGATGCCGGTGGCAATGGCGAAGATGTTGGGGTCGAAGATGATGTCTTCCGGCGGGAAATCGACTTCGTCCACCAGGATGCGGTAGGCACGCTTGCAGATCTCGATCTTGCGTGCGTAGGTATCGGCCTGGCCTTTTTCGTCGAAGGCCATCACCACGGCGGCGGCGCCATAACGACGCAGCAGCTTGGCCTGGCGCTTGAACGCCTCGACGCCCTCCTTCATGCTGATGGAGTTGACGATGCCCTTGCCCTGGATGCAGCGCAGGCCGGCCTCGATCACCTCCCACTTGGAGGAGTCGATCATGATCGGCACGCGCGCGATGTCGGGCTCGGAGGCGATCAGGTTCAGGAAGCGCACCATGGCGGCCTTGCTGTCGAGCATGGCCTCGTCCATGTTGATGTCGATCACCTGCGCGCCGTTCTCCACCTGCTGGCGCGCCACCGCCAGCGCTTCCTCGAACTGGCCGTTCAGGATCATGCGGGCAAAGGCTTTGGAGCCGGTGACGTTGGTGCGCTCGCCGATGTTGACAAACAGACTGCCCGCGCCGATGAGCACCGGCTCCAGGCCGGACAGCTTCATGGGGGGAATGGAAATTTCGGACATGCGACTCACCTGAGGGATTCAAAACAGGTGAGCGTCGTTGGGACATCCAAGCCTGACGGCATTGAATGCCGCTGCAACGCTCCTTGGATCAGCCGTGATTTTAAGGGCTGCTGCAACCCCGCGCAGAGTGTGTGTACTGAATGAGCTGTCGGCCGCTTCAGAGGGGTGCCGCCTGCAGCGGAATCACGCGGCGCGCCTGCCCGCCCTTTTCTTGCACCGCTCGCGCGCGCAGTTGGCCGCAACCGCCGTCCACGTCCTGCCCGGCCGACTGCCGCAACTTGGTCAGGATGCCGCGCTGGTGCAGGCGGCGCGCCATGGCAGCCGCCTGCTCCCAACTGGGCCGCCGGTAAGGCATATCCTCACCCTCGTTGTAGGGAATCAGGTTGAGGATGGCGTACTTGCCGTGCAGCAAACGCACCAGACCCTCGACTTCCTCGTCGCTGTCATTGATGCCTTCGAGCAAGGTCCACTGGTACTGGATCGGATAAGCGCTGGTGCGCGCATAACACTCGGCCGCATCTACCAGTTCCTGCGGCGTCATCCGCGGCGCGTGCGGCAACAGCTGCTCGCGCAAGTCGGCGCGCGTGGTGTGCAGCGAGAGGGCCAGGGCCGGCCGCACCTGACCCTCGTCACGCGCCATCAAGGCCTCGAACACACGCGGGTCACCGACGGTGGAAAAAACCAGGTTCTTGTGGCCGATGTTGCCGGCCGTGCCCAGCAGGTCGATCGCCTCCAGCACGTTGTCCAGGTTGTGCGCCGGCTCGCCCATGCCCATGAAGACGACGCGCTTGACCGGCCGGCGCTGCCGCGCCAGTGCCACCTGGGCCACGATCTCGGCACTGCCGAGCTGGCGGATGAGGCCGGTGGTGCCGGTCATGCAGAACACGCAACCGACCGCACACCCGACCTGGGTCGACACGCACAACGCCGGGATGCGACCCGGCGGCAGCAGCACGCTTTCCACCAGCTGGCCGTCATGCAGCGCCACCACCAGACGCTGCGAACCGTCCTCACCCGGATGTTCGGAAACCAGCGTCGTCAGACCGGCGAGTTCACGCTCGATCTCGGGCAGGGCAGCACGCAGCGTGGTGGGCAGAAAGTTCTCGATCGGCCGGCTGCCGTGGTTCTGTGGCAAGGCCTGCGACCACAGGCGCAGCACGCGGTGCACATGACGCGGGTTGGCACCGAGCGCCTGCAGCCGCTGGCGCAGAGACTCGATGCGCATGGGAGTCTAGGCCGCTTCGCGGTAGAACGGCCCGCTGCTCAAGGCCCGCGTGGCCAGCGGTGCCACCGCCTGGTGGATGGCACCGATGTGCTCTGGCGTGGTGCCACAGCAGCCGCCGACGATGTTGACCAGCCCTTCGGCAGCAAACTCCTTGAGCAGGCGCGAGGTCACCTCCGGCGTCTCGTCGAAACCGGTCTCGCTCATCGGATTGGGCAGGCCGGCGTTCGGGTAGCAGCTGATGAAGGTGTCCGGCGCGGCCTTGGCCAGTTCCTGGATGTAAGGGCGCATCAGCGCCGCACCCAGGGCACAGTTCAGCCCCACGGCCAACGGCTGCGCATGGCGCACGCTGTGCCAGAAGGCGGTGACGGTCTGGCCACTCAGGATGCGGCCCGAGGCGTCGGTCACGGTGCCGCTGATGATGATGGGCAGGCGCTCGCCGGATTTTTCGAAGTACTCGTCGATGGCGAACAGCGCCGCCTTGGCGTTGAGGGTGTCGAAAATGGTTTCCACCAGCAGCACATCGGCACCGCCTTCGACCAGCGCTTCGACCTGCTCGTAGTAGGCGGCGCGCAGTTCCTCGAAGCTGATGTTGCGCGCACCGGGGTCGTTCACGTCCGGGCTGATGCTGGCGGTCTTGGGCGTGGGGCCGAGCGCGCCAGCCACGAAACGTGGGTGGTCGGGCGTGCTGAACTTGTCACAGGCCTCGCGCGCCAGCTTGGCGGAAGCCAGGTTCATCTCACGCGCCAGGTGCGCCATGTCGTAGTCGGCCTGTGCCACGCTGGTGGCGCCGAAGGTGTTGGTCTCGATCAGGTCGGCGCCGGCCGCCAGATAACCTTCGTGAATGTCGCGGATGACGTCGGGCCGGGTCAGCGACAGCAGTTCGTTGTTGCCCTTGACGTCCTTGTGGAAGTCCTTGAAACGTTCCCCGCGGTACTGCGCTTCGCCGAGCTTGAAGCGCTGGATCATGGTGCCCATGGCGCCGTCCAGGATGACAATGCGTTGGGCCAGGATACCGGGCAGGGTTTGGGCGCGGGTGTAGTGGATGGGCTTCATAGACCGTCCATTGTAGAAAGTCCCGCCACCGTGCGGGAAGTGCCATGCCAAAACCCGGGACAATAGAGGGCATGAAACACCTGCTTCCCAAAGAAACCTGGGCGCTGCTGCAGCAAGAACCGGATGCGCTTTTCATTGATGTGCGCATGGAAATCGAATCGCTCTACGTGGGCCGCCCGCCGGGCGTGCACAACATCCCCTGGTACGAGTACCCGGAGCTCACGCCCGATCCGGCCGCCTTCGTCGCCGCCGTCGAACGCGAGGCCGCTGGCGACAAGAGCCGCCCCGTGATCCTGCTGTGCCGCAGCGGCAAGCGCACGCTCGACGCCGGCCTGGCGCTGGAAGCCGCCGGCTTCACCCACCTGATCAACGTGCTGCACGGCTTTGAAGGCGACCTGGATGACAACTTCCGCCGTTCGACGCTGAACGGCTGGCGCTTCGACGGCCTGCCCTGGGAGCAGATGTAAATTTCAAACCAAATCGGGTCCCAGCCCTTTTGGAATATGCGCCAACCGCTCCTGTTTCGATAGCAAATATTTTGTCTCTTCAAACCATCCTGCGCCAGGTCTTTGGCTACGAGGCCTTTCGCGGCCCGCAACAGGCCATCGTGGACCACGTGGTAGCCGGCGGCGACGCGCTGGTGCTCATGCCCACCGGCGGCGGCAAGTCACTGTGCTATCAGATCCCGGCCATCGCACGCCAGCAGGCCGGCCATGGCACCACCATCGTGGTGTCGCCGCTGATTGCGCTGATGCACGACCAGGTCGGCGCGCTGCATGAAGCCGGCGTGGAGGCGGCCTTTCTCAACTCCAGCCTGAGTGGCGAAGAAGCCGCCGCGGTGGAGAAACGCCTGCTGCGCGGCGAACTCACGCTGCTGTACGCAGCACCGGAGCGTGTGACGACACCGCGCTTCCTGGCCCAGCTCGATTCGCTGGCCGAGCGCAGCCAGGTGGCGCTGTTCGCCATCGACGAGGCGCATTGCGTCAGCCAGTGGGGCCACGACTTCCGGCCCGAGTACCGGGCGCTGACGGTGCTGCACGAGCGCTATCCGGCCGTGCCGCGCATGGCGCTGACCGCCACCGCCGATGCGCTGACGCGCGCCGACATCGTGGAGCGGCTGCAGCTGGAAGCCGCGCGGCAGTTCGTCAGCAGCTTCGACCGCCCCAACATCCGCTACACCATCGTCGAGAAGAAGGACGCCACCACCCAGCTGCTGCGTTTCATCGAACGCGAGCATGAGGGTGACGCCGGCATCGTCTACTGTCAGTCGCGCCGCAAGGTGGAAGACATCGCGCAGACGCTGTGCGACGCCGGCCTGAAGGCCCTGCCCTACCATGCCGGGCTCGACCAGGCCGTGCGCCAGGCCAACCAGGACCGCTTCCTGCGCGAAGAGGGCCTGGTGATGGTGGCCACCATCGCCTTCGGCATGGGCATCGACAAGCCGGATGTGCGCTTCGTCGCGCACCTCGACATGCCCAAGAACATCGAAGGCTACTACCAGGAGACCGGCCGCGCCGGCCGCGACGGTGCGGCTGCCGACGCCTGGATGGCCTACGGCCTGCAGGACGTGGTGAACCAGCGCCGCATGATCGACGAGAGTCCGGCCGGCGAGGAATTCAAGCAGGTGATGCGCGAGAAGCTCGACGCCCTGCTGGCGCTGGCGGAGGCGACCGACTGCCGGCGCGTGCGCCTGCTGGCGTACTTTGGGGAGGTTTACGGAGAGAGCCCGCCCGCCGCCGGGCCGTCCCAAGGCGGGCACGGCCCCCTCGGGGGGCAGCGAGGACACGAAGTGCCGAGCGTGGGGGCCCGATATGCCTGCGGGAATTGCGACAATTGTTTGAATCCGCCGGCGGTGTGGGACGGCACCGACGCGGCACGCAAGCTGCTCAGCACCATCTACCGCGTGCAGCAGATGAGCAGCATCAGCTTCGGCGCCGGCCACATCATGGACATCCTGCGCGGCAAGGACACCGAGAAGGTGAAACAGTACGGGCACGAGACCCTGAGCACCTTCGGCCTCGGCGCCGAGTTCAGCGAAGCGCAACTGCGCGGCGTGCTGCGCCAGCTGATCGCCATTGGCGCCGTCGGCGTCGATGCCCAGGCTTTCAACACGCTCTACCTGACCGAAGGCTCACGCGCCGTGCTCAAGGGCGAGGTCACGGTGCAGTTGCGCGAATCAGTCTCGACACCGGCCACCAAGCGCTCACGCCGCGCCGGCGTCACGGCACCGGCGGCCGTCAACCTGGGCGTCGACGACCAGGTGCGTTTCATCAACCTGAAAGCCTGGCGCGCCGACGTGGCGCGCGAGCACAACCTGCCGGCCTATGTGATCTTCCACGATGCCACGCTGGCCGAGATCGCCCGGCGCGGCCCGCAAACATTGGACGATCTGCAGGGCATCAGCGGCATCGGCGAGAAGAAGCTGCAGGCCTATGGCGAGGCCGTGTTGCGCGTCGTTTCGCTATCGAATCCATAGCGTTCCGCGCTGATTTCAAAAGGACTAAAGGGCTTTTTTGCCTTCCATCTGATCCGGCTGCAGCCCCAGACCCGCCAGGTAGGTATCGAAGATCTGGCTGCCGGCGGCCACCAGATCAAACGCGTCCGGATCCAGCAGCCAGTTCTGGATCAAGCCGTCGATCATCACGTGCAAGCCCAGCGCGGCGGTGTTCACATCCACGGACAGCGGGCGCCCGCGCAATTCGGTCACCTGCTGCATCGCTTGCCGGGTGCGTGCCAGGCACTCGTTGCGCACCCGCAGGTGGCGCTCTTTCACCCCCAGCAACTCGGCCACGTACTCCACCTTGTGTGTGGCGATGTCGAACACGCGTTGAGTCTGGGCATCGGTCGCCGTCTTGCGCAAAGCTTCCAGCATGGCCACGCGCAGTTCCAGCACCGGGCACTGCGCATGCGCGGACACCGCGCATTGCAGCGACTCCTCCATGGGCAGCGTCACGCGCTCCATCATGGCGTTGAACAGATCGGCCTTGTCCTTGAAGTGCCAGTAGATGGCACCGCGTGTGGTGCCGGCCGCCACCGCGATGTCATTGAGCGAGGTGCGCGAAACCCCGCGCGCCTGGAACAGCTGTTCGGCAGCATCGAGCAGGCTGCAGCGCGTGGCCTGCGCATCGGCCTTGGTGCGACGAACCATGTGGGTACCCTCCAACGTATTTGTAATGACCCGACTATACATACATTCACGCTTGTATGTATACTGCGTTTCTTTTAATTGACCTAATTCATCCGCAAAATGGTCGCCATAGCGGCACGCCGCCGGCCATTTCTATTCATTTCCGAAGGAACGCCATGCCTGCCTTGATCGACATCAAGCCCGCTCCCATCCCCTCCCCCCGGCCACCCCACGGCAAACTGGCACTGACCGGCCTCGCCTTCAGCCTGTTGCTTGCCGCCTGCGGCCCCTCGTCCGCGCCCAATGGCGGCCCCGGCGGCATGCCGCCGGCCGAGGTCGGTGTGGTCACCGTCACGCCGGGCGACATCGGTCTGGTGAGCGAACTGCCGGGCCGGCTGGAAGCCTCGCGCGTGGCGCAGGTGCGCGCGCGTGCCGCCGGCATCCTGCAGCAGCGCCTGTTCCGCGAAGGCAGCGATGTGCGGGCTGGCCAACCGCTGTTCCGCATCGACCCGGCGCCCTACGCCGCCGCGCTGGCACGTGCCGAGGCCAATCTGGCACAGGCCGCTGCGCTGGCCGAGCGCTACAAGCCGCTGGTCGAAGCCAACGCCGTCAGCAAGCAGGAATACGCCAACGCCGTCGCCGCACACAAGGTGGCCGAGGCCGACGCGCAGACCGCACGCATCAACCTGGGCTACGCCAACATCACCGCCCCCATCTCCGGCCGTATCGGCCGCGCACTGGTGACCGAAGGCGCGCTGGTCGGCCAGGGCGAAGCCACGCAGCTGGCCGTGGTGCAGCAGATCAACCCGATGTATGTGAACTTCACGCAATCGGCCGGCGAAGTCATGGCGCTGCGCCGCGCCATGGAGCAAGGCCAGCTCAAGCGTGCCGGCAAGGATGCCGCCAGCGTGCGCATCGTGCTGGAAGACGGCAGCGAATACGCCCAGGCCGGCCGGCTGCTGTTCTCGGACCTGACGGTGGATGCCACCTCGGGCCAGATCACGCTGCGCGCCGAAGTGCCCAACCCGGGCGGCACGCTGCTGCCGGGCCTGTATGTGCGCGTGCGGCTGGAGCAGGCCCAGGCCGCCAACGCCATCACCCTGCCGCAACAAGCCGTGACGCGTTCGCCGCAGGGCGACACCGTGATGGTGGTGGGCGCTGACGGCAAGGTCAGCCCGCGCCCGGTCAAGGTCGGCAACCAGCAGGGTGGCCAATGGGTCATCCTGGATGGCCTGAAGGCCGGCGAACAGGTCATGGTGGACGGCTTCCAGAAGCTGCGTGGTGACGCCCCCGTCAAGCCCGTGGCATGGCAGCCGCCGGGCAGCAAACCGGCCACCGCGCCGGCTCCTGCGGCTTCGGGCCCCGCTCGCTAAAGGAATTTCAACATGGCGAAATTCTTCATCGAGCGGCCCATCTTCGCGTGGGTGATCGCGCTCTTCGTCATCGTGCTGGGCAGCGTGGCCATCACGCAACTGCCGATCGCCCAGTACCCGCCGGTGGCGCCGCCGTCCATCGTGGTGTCGGCCACCTACCCGGGCGCCTCAGCCCAGACGCTGGAGGACAGCGTGCTGTCGGTCATCGAGCGCGAGATGAACGGCTCACCCGGCCTGATCTACATGGAGTCGGTGGCGCAGGCCAACGGCACTGGCCAGATCACCATCAGCTATGAGCCCGGCACCAATGCCGACCTGGCGCAGGTGGATGTGCAGAACCGCCTGTCGCGTGCCACGCCGCGCCTGCCGGTGGCCGTGACACAGCAGGGTGTGCGCGTCGACAAGTCGCGCAGCAACTTCCTGCTGTTCACCATCCTGTCGTCGGACGATCCGGCCTGGGACCCGGTGGCCCTGGGCGACTACGCGTCGCGCAACGTGCTGCCCGAAATCCAGCGCCTGCCCGGTGTCGGCCAGGCCCAGTTGTTCGGTACCGAGCGCGCCATGCGCATCTGGATCGACCCGGCCAAGCTGCTGGGCTACAACCTGTCGGCCGCCGACGTGACGAACGCCATCCGCGCCCAGAATGCGCAGGTCGCCTCGGGCGAAATCGGCAGCCTGCCCAACGTGGCCGGCCAGGGCATTGCCGCCACCGTGGTGGTCAACGGCCAGCTCTCGGGCATTGAACAATTCGGCCGCATCGTGCTGCGCGCCAACGCCGACGGCTCTGCCGTGCGCCTGAAGGACGTGGCCCGGATTGAGTTGGGCGGGCAGACCTATGCCACCTCGGCACGCCTGAACGGCAAGCCGTCCACCGGCATCGGCGTGCAGTTGTCGCCCAGCGGCAATGCACTGGCCACGGCCCAGGCGGTCCGCAACAAGCTGCAGGAGCTGGAAGCGTATTTCCCCAAGGGCATGAAGTGGGCCATTCCCTACGACAGCTCTCGCTTCATCAAGATCTCGATCTCGCAGGTGGCCGAAACGCTGTTCGAAGCCGTGGCGCTGGTGTTCCTGGTGATGTTCCTGTTCCTGCAGAACTGGCGCTACACCCTGATCCCGACCATCGTGGTGCCGGTGGCGCTGCTGGGCACCTTTGCCACGCTGCTGGCGCTGGGCTTCTCGATCAACGTGCTGACCATGTTCGGCATGGTGCTGGTGATCGGCATCGTGGTGGACGACGCCATCGTGGTGGTGGAAAACGTCGAGCGCATCATGAGCGAGGAGGGCCTGCCGCCGCGGCAGGCCACACGCAAGGCCATGGGCCAGATCTCGGGCGCCATCGTCGGCGTGACCGTGGTGCTGATCTCGGTGTTCGTGCCGCTGGCCTTCTTCAGCGGCTCGGTCGGCAACATCTACCGCCAATTCGCGGTCGTGATGGGCGCTTCGATCGGCTTCTCGGCTTTCTTCGCGCTCTCGCTGACACCCGCCCTGTGCGCCACGCTGCTGCAACCGGTCGAGGCCGGTCATCACCATGAGAAGCAAGGCTTCTTCGGCTGGTTCAACCGCGGATTTGCCCGCACCGCCAAGGGCTATGAAAGCTGGGTCGCACGGCTGCTGCCGCGTGCCGCCCGCACGCTGGTGATCTATGCCGCCATCCTGGCGGTGGTGGCCGTCGTGTACACGCGTCTGCCCTCCTCCTTCCTGCCCAATGAAGACCAGGGCACCATGCTGGTCAACGTGCAGCTGCCGCCGGGCGCCACCCAGGAGCGCACCTTGAGCGTGATGCAACAGGTCGAGGGCTTCATCCTCAAGCAGCCGGAAGTGCAGAGCATGGTTGGCGTGCTCGGCTTCAGCTTTTCTGGCCAGGGCCAGAATGCGGCACTGGCCTTCGTCACACTCAAGGACTGGTCCGAGCGCCATGCCCCCGGCAGTTCGGCCCAGGATCTGGCCGGCCGTGCCTTCGGTGCGCTGATGGGCATCCGCGACGCCTTCATCTTCCCCTTGAGCCCGCCGTCGATTCCCGAACTGGGCTCCTCGTCCGGCTTCAGCTTCCGGCTGCAGGACCGCGCCGGCCTGGGCCACGACGCCCTGCTGGCCGCGCGCAACCAGCTGCTGGGCATGGCCGCCAAGAGCCAGGTCATCACCCAGGTGCGCCCCGACGGCCTGGAAGATGCGTCCCAGTTGCAGCTCGACATCGACCGCGACAAGGCCAATGCCCTGGGTGTGGGCTTCGATGCCATCAACACCGTCATCTCCACGGCCCTGGGTTCGAGCTATGTGAACGACTTCCCCAACGCCGGACGCCTGCAGCGGGTGATGGTGCAGGCCGATGCACCGGCACGCATGCAGCCAGAAGACCTGCTCAAGCTCAGCGTGCCCAACAGCCGCGGGCAGATGGTGCCGCTGTCGGCCTTCGCCAGCACGCGCTGGATCAAGGGCGCCATGCAGACGGTGCGCTACAACGGCTATCCGGCCATGCGCATCAGCGGCAGCGCAGCGCCGGGCTACAGCACCGGCGCGGCCATGGCCGAAGTGGAAAAACTGGCCGCCCAGCTGCCGCAAGGTTTCGGTTACGAATGGACCGGCCTGTCGCGCGAGGAAAAACTGGCCGGCGCCCAGGCTCTGGTCGTCTACGGCTTTTCCATCCTGGCGGTGTTCCTGTGTCTGGCTGCGCTCTATGAAAGCTGGACCATTCCGCTGGCCGTGATTCTGGTGGTACCACTGGGTGTGCTGGGCGTGCTGCTGGCCACGCTGCTGCGCAGCTACGCCAACGATGTGTATTTCCAGGTCGGCCTGATCACCATCATCGGTCTGTCGGCCAAGAACGCCATCCTGATCATCGAGTTCGCCAAGGACCTGCAGGCCCAGGGCAAGAGCCTGATCGCGGCGGCGCTGGAAGCGGCGCACCTGCGTTTCCGGCCCATCGTCATGACCTCCATGGCCTTCACGCTGGGCGTGCTGCCGCTGGCCGTCGCCTCAGGCGCCGGCTCGGCCAGCCAGCGAGCCATCGGCACTGGCGTGATCGGCGGCATGATCACCGGCACCGTGCTGGCGGTGGTGTTCGTCCCTATCTTCTTCGTGGTGGTGCGCAGCGTGTTCAAGGGCAGCGCACGCCAGCACCAGGTCCATGCGCACGATGCTGCGCACATGGGAGTTTATCCGCATGAGTAAACCTCTTTTCTTGCGCACCTTGCCGGCACTGGCTGCCGCCGCGGTGCTGGCCGGCTGCTCGCTGATTCCGAGCTACGAGCGCCCGGCCGCCCCCGTGGCCAGCCAGTGGCCTGATGCCAATGCCGCTGTGGCAACAACCCCCTCGGCGGCCGATCTCGACTGGCAGGACTTCATCGGCGACGCCAACCTGCGCGAGGTCATCCGCCTGGCATTGGCCAACAACCGCGACCTGCGCCTGGCGGTGCTCAATATCGAGCAGACGCGCGCCCAGTACCAGATCCGTCGGGCCGACCAGCTGCCAACTGTCAGCGCAGCCATCACCGGCAGCCGCCAGTCAAGCTCGGAAATCGACAAGAGCATCACCTCCAGCTATACCGCGGGCTTGAGCATCCCGGCCTCCGCAGCCTGGGAACTCGACTTCTTTGGACGCCTGGGCAGTCTGAAAGAAGCGGCTCTGGCCCAGTACCTGGCCACCGAAGAAGCGCGCAAGGCGACACAGATCTCCCTGATTGCCTCGGTGGCCAGCACCTGGCTCAGCCTGCAGGCCAACACCGAACTGCTGGACCTGGCGCAGCGCACACTGGCCACACGCGAAGATTCGCTGCGCCTGAGCCGGCTGCGCTTCGACAATGGCGCTACCTCGTCACTGGACCTGTGGCAAGCCGAGTCGCTGGCCGCCGCCGCCCGTGCCACCGCAGCCCAGCAACAACGCCTGCGGGCGCAAGACATCAACGCACTCACGCTGCTGCTGGGCCAGACCGTGCCCGAGCCGTTGCTGCGCGCTGCCAATGCCACCCAACCCACCGCCTTGTTCAAGGACCTGCCGGTCGGGCTGCCGTCCGAAGTTTTGACACGCCGGCCCGACATCCGCCAGGCCGAGCAGCAGTTGATCGCCGCCAATGCGAACATCGGCGCCGCACGGGCCGCGTTTTTCCCGCGCATCACACTCACCGCCTTTGCCGGCTCGGCCAGCAGCAACCTGGACAATCTGTTCAAGAGCGGCACCTGGGGCTGGACGCTGGCACCTTCGGCCCTGGTGCCGATCTTTGATGGTGGCCGTAACCGCGCCAACCTGGCATCAGCCAGAGCAGGACGCGAAATTGCCGTGGCGCAGTACGAAAAGGCGATTCAAACCGCCTTTCGCGAGGTGGCCGACACCCTGGCCGGGCGCGCCACACTCGGCGAGCAACTCAAGGCTCAGCAGGCGCAGGCAACGGCTGAAGACGAACGCGCCCGGCTGGCTGAGCTGCGTTACCGCAATGGCGTGGCCAGTTCGCTGGACTTGCTGGATGCCCAACGCTCCTTGTTTGCGGTGCAGCAACTGGTTGCACAGACCCGGCTGGCGCAGCAGCAGAACCAGGTTGCCCTGTACAAGGTGCTGGGTGGTGGCTGGACGCCGCCGGTACAGAAAGCGGAAGACAAACAGGCCGGGCTGTGACATCCAGCCTGCAGGCAGGGATGCAGCAGCGGCTTTCGCTGTAAATTGCTGCCATGCAAAAAACCAGCACCACGTCTGATGCCTTCTGCCTCGTGATGACCACCACGGCCTCCGAGGCCGAGGCGGAAACCATGGCCCGGCAAATCGTGCAGGCACGGCTGGCCGCCTGCGTGCAGGTGCAAGCGATCAAGAGCTTCTATGTCTGGAAGGAGCAGCCGTGCGCCGAACAGGAGTGGCTGCTGCTGATCAAGTCGCGTGCGGCCGTCTATCCGGCGCTGGAGGATTTCATCCGCGCCCATCACCGCTACGAAACGCCCGAGATCGTGCAATTGCCGATCTCGGCGGGCTCAACCGACTACCTGCGCTGGCTGGCCCTGCAAACCGGCGCCTGAGCGCCGGTCGATGTGCCGCCTTCAGTGGCTGCGGAAGCTGGTCTCGTAGGAGATGGCGGCACCGGTCATGGTGTTTTGGAGGCGGGCAATCGCCCGGCGATGACGCTCGCCGCGGGCGCCGTCGCGTTGGTGCTGGCGATGTTGCTGGATCAAGGTATTGAGCTTGCTGCGGCAGGGGTCGAGCACACCCGCCAAGTGCAGGGCGATATAGGCGACATGGTCGGCATGGGTCTGACGGAATTCGTCGGTCCATTCCTTGAAAAGCTGCCATTTGTAAGTGCCCTTTTCCGGCACCTTGATGGGATCTTTGTGCATAACCGCAATACAAAAATTGAGGAAATGAAGGTCTCCCCGACAACCCGCCCGACATCGCGGGCCGGCTGGGTCAGAACTTCGCCATGTGGTTATCACGTATCAGACCCATCACCGGTTGACAGCACCGTGCAAATTTATTGTGTTGAATGCCGCTTTGCCGACCAATTCAACCCATTTAACCGCCAGGGTTATTGCAGGAACCCCATGCTCCGCGCCTCCCGCACCTCCGGCTTGATGCGGTGCTCGGCCTCCAGTTGCGCCAGAAACTCGGACGCATCCATCTCGGTCGCCAAGATGACCGCCTGACGGCGCACCGCCGCAAAGTCGCCCAGGCAGAGCTGGTCGAGCGCGGCCAGCCGCGCCCGCAAGTCGGCGCCCAGCCGGCTGGCATCGCCCGCCAGCGCCTCAGTGACAAACATGGCTTCGCGTTGCGCTGCTGTCAGCGGCTTGAAGCGGATCTTGAAGGTGAAACGCCGCAGCGCGGCCTGATCGATGCGCTCCAGCAGGTTGGTGGTGCAGATGAAGATGCCGTTGAAACGCTCCATGCCCTGCAGCATTTCGTTGACCTCGGTCACCTCGTAGGTGCGCTGGGCGCCACGCCGGTCCTGCAAAAAGCTGTCGGCTTCATCGAGCAGCAGCAACGCGTTCTCGCTCTCGGCTTCGGCAAACATGGCGGCCATGTTCTGTTCGGTCTCGCCAATGAACTTGCTCATGATGTCGCTGGCCTGGCGGATCAGGATGGTGCGGCCCAGTGTGCTGGCAATGTATTCGGCCAGTGCCGTCTTGCCGGTACCGGGCAGGCCGTAGAAACACAGAGTGCCGTGCCCGCGCGCCTGCAGGGCCTGCACCATGCGTGACACTTCGTAGCGGCTCTCCAGGTTGAGCATGTCGAGCTGGTACTGCGTCACCATGCGGCGGGCCACGGCGCGGCCATCGCGGTTGCCCAGCGCCAGATCGGCGTTGTGCAACTGGCGCTCGATCAGCAACTCCACCCGGCGTGCCCGGGTTTCATCGGTATCCGGCGTGGTTTCGCCGACCAGCCCGGCAAAACGCACCGCGGTTCGGATCTGCGCCGGCGTCAGCCCCTTGCGCGCGGTCAGCCGGGCGACGAAGGCGTCCGACACCGCGACACCTTCGAGCGTCTTGCGCACCACCCCCTCGCGCGCACCCGGCGCCGGCGACTTGAGTTCGAGGTGGTAGGCAAAACGACGGCGGAAGGCCGGATCAATCTGCTCGATGCGGTTGGTCACCCAGATGGTGGGCACCGGGTTGGATTCGAGGATCTGATTGACCCAGGCCTTGCCGCTGACGCTGCCGCTGGCCGGCACCGCCACCTGCTCGGCGCGTGCCAGCAGTTGGGCGGCCTCGGTGGAAATCGGCGGGAATACATCCTCCACCTCGTCGAACAGCAGCGCCGCCTGGGCGCTGCCCTTGAGGAAGACCTGGGCAATCTGCAACGAGCGGTAGCGGTCGCGCCCGCTGAGCGAATTGCCGTCGCGGTCAGCGTATTCGACCTCGAACAAATCCAGCCCGGCCGCCTGCGCCACCACCTTGGCCAGTTCGGTCTTGCCGGTGCCGGGCGGACCGTAGAGCAACACATTGACGCCGACCTCCTTGCGTGCCACGGCATGGCACAGCAAGGCACACAGCATCTGCGCGTCCTCCTCGACAAACACGAAATCGTTCAGGGACAGATGGCTCTTGGCCGAGGGCCGGGTAAACACCGCCATCAGCTCGGACTGATCACGGTACTGCCGCATCAGCACCGGTGGCAGCTTTTCGCTGACCTTCATCAGATCGGCCAGGTCGGTGATGTTGTGTTCGGAAATCAGGTTGTCGACCAGGCCGATGCGTTCCAGGCGTGAGCCGGCGCGTAGCGCCTCGCCCACCTCCGTGGCATTCACGCCCGCCACCTCGGCGATCACGGCATAGGCCTCGGGGGCGTTGTTCACCTTGAACTCCACCAGCAGACTGCGCAATTCACGCTGATAGCGCGCCAGTGTGCCGTACAGCAGCAAGGCGCGCTCGGCCTGGTTGAGTTGCAGCAGACCGGCCAGGGCATCAATGTTCTTCTCCACCAGCGTGGACTGCTTCTTCAAGGTTTGCGCCAGCCAGTCGCGCGTGACCGCCAGCATGGTCAGCAGATCCTTGGGTTGATCCTTGGCGTATTCATCCAGGTAGAAAAACAACGTGCCCTCTTCGTAAGGGCCGCGCCAGTCGCCGAAACGTGCCAGGAACTCGCCGGCGCCCAGCGCTTCCTGGCCATGCCACAGTTCGTTGCCAGCGCAGCGACGCGCCAGGAAGTCACGCAAGCGCTGCAGCACGGGTGCGGGCCACACCAGATGCCGTCCGGCCAGTGACACCACACCCGCCAAGTCGCGCCGCGCGTTGAACCCGGCCCCCATGCGGGCGGTCAGGGTGAGGATGAAATGCGAGCACATCAGGTCCAGCACCGGCGCTTGCGCCAGCCCCGGAGAGACGAGGATCTGCCCATTCGTCCTCTCGGCTACCAAACGCTTGACCATCAAACGCCTCCGGACGGAATCTGCGTAAGCCACGATAACGCAGACTGCGCCGGGATGGAAGCCTTTGCCCGCAAAAGCCTGAGGCCGGCAAAAACCCGGTTGACGGCCGCCGAAGGCCGAGGCAGGCTAGCAGGTTGGCACTCAGTCCCGCATCCGGAAACCGCATGAACATCCCGCAATTACAGACCGCACTGACCGACTATTTCGCCCCCTGGATCCAGGCGCTGGGCCTGGAAGTGGCGGCGGGCGATACGCATCAGGTCACGCTGCGCTTGCCGCTCAGCGAGCAGTTGGCGCGCACCGGCGGCATGGTGTGCGGGCAGGCCATGATGGCAGCGGCCGACACCGCCATGGCACTGGCGGTCTTCAGCCATTTCGGACAATTCCGTCCCTGCACCACGGTACAGATGAGCAGCAGCTTTCTCAAACCCCTGTCGGGACAGGATGGTCTGGTCGAAGCCCGGCTCATCCGGATCGGCAAATCCCTGGCTTTCGGTGAGATCGACATCCGCAGCGCCGCCGATGGCAAAAGCGTCTACCGCGCCTCTGCCACCTATGCGCTGCTGTAGCCGCTGATGCCGCGAGGCGGATCAATTCCAGCCGAGCACGTCCAATCCCTTCTCGCTGAGGCAGCGCTGCACGAAGTGGCGATAGGTACTGCTCGGCTTGTCCTGCATGGCACCGCTCACGGCACCCGCCGAACCCCCTATCGCAGCCCCGGTGGCCCCGGCACGCGCCACGCCCTCGGCATCACGGCCCGTCACCAGGGCCCCGACGGCCGCCGCGACACCCACCGTGGCAGCACCTTGTCCGGCCCGGCGTGCCGTCGCGTTGTTTTTCTCGTCCGGCGTCAGCCCGGCCGCTTGGGCACGCCCCATGCAGGCATCCACCTCCTGGCGCGCCCGGACTTCCCCGATCCGGTTGAAGGCCGCATTCGGATACAGCACCGGGCGAGCCGAGGGGCTGCTGGGGCCGGTGGCGGCACAACCGGCCAGCGTGGCCAACACCAGCAACAGGGATAGGAATGGAGGTTTCATGTCCGCCTAACGCTTGCCGATGCCGCGGGGCCGACACGGACAGTTCCCGCAAGTTTATGAAAATGTAAAATCCGGGCAGTTGTCATAACTCACGCATTGGATAGAAGGAAACACCATGTCGAACCCGACCCCCGCACATGACGCCAGCCAAGCCGATCCGCTCGAAAGCATCGTGCACTCCATTCCCGTCATCATTCCCGTGGTCGGCGGTCTGATGATCTTCCTGCTGGCCTTCATCGCCGTCTTCATGGCCTGAACCCACTGCTGCAGACACGAGCCACACCGCCCTTGGGCGGTGTGCCGACTCGGACGCGCTGCACGCACGGGGCCGACACCCCGCTGCCATCCCAGCCTCAGCCACTGCAACATCGCCGTTGCGGGACTGAGGCGCTGCTTCGCCTGCGGTGCCATCCTTCCTAGTTGGCGCTGACCGCACCCCTCTTTACTGGACTCCCCACGGGCCTACAAGCAAGCCATCGCCGGGATGATCTTTGCCCCCCATTGAAGCCGCATAACATCATGCAAGTTTTGCATAGATTTCGGGTTTCATGAGGGCGTAACAAACAGGCAAATTCATACAATGAGTCCGGCCAGCGGAATCCATCTTTCGCCCGCCGTTTTTTCAAAGCCGGCCCATCTGTCGCCCGATGCGCAAGCAGGTTGGTTTCGAAAAAATTATTTTCAACAGGAGCTTTTCCCATGAATTCCCCCGTGATGCAGGGCCTCAACCTCAATGCCCCGAGCCATGTCAAAAACCCCCGGCTACTGGCCTGGGTTGCCGACATGGCCGCCTTGTGCAAGCCTGACGCCATTTACTGGTGCGACGGCAGCGATGAGGAATACCAGCGCCTGTGCGACCAGCTGGTCCAAACCGGCACCTTCATCAAGCTCAATGACGCCAAGCGTCCCAACAGCTATCTGTGCCGCTCGGACGCCAGCGACGTGGCCCGCGTGGAAGACCGCACCTTCATCTGCTCGGCGCGCAAGGAAAACGCCGGCCCGACCAACAACTGGGTCGAACCGACCGAGATGCGCGCGCTGCTGCAATATGGCACCGCCGACGGCAAACCAGCCCTGTTCAACGGCTGCATGAAAGGCCGCACCATGTATGTGGTGCCCTTTTCCATGGGCCCGCTGGGCAGCCCGATCGCCCACATCGGCGTCGAACTCTCCGACAGCGCCTATGTGGCGGTCAACATGAAGCTCATGACCCGCATGGGCCGCGCCGTCTACGACGTGCTGGGCACCGACGGCGAGTTCGTGCCCGCCATGCACACCGTGGGCGCACCGCTGCAGCCGGGTCAGCAGGACAGCAAGTGGCCCTGCAACCAGACCAAGTACATCGTGCACTACCCCGAGACGCGCGAGATCTGGTCCTACGGCTCCGGCTACGGCGGCAACGCGCTGCTGGGCAAGAAGTGCTTCGCGCTGCGCATCGCATCCAACATGGGCCGCGACGAGGGCTGGCTGGCCGAACACATGCTGATCCTGGGCGTGACCAACCCGCAAGGCAAGAAATACCACGTAGCCGCCGCCTTCCCGAGCGCCTGTGGCAAGACCAATTTCTCGATGCTGGTGCCGCCGAAAGGCTTCGAAGGCTGGACGGTCACCACCATCGGCGACGACATCGCCTGGGTCAAGCCGAACAACGACGGCCGCATGTATGCCATCAACCCGGAAGCCGGCTACTTCGGCGTCGCCCCCGGCACCAACTACAAGACGAACCCGAACTGCATGGATTCGCTCAAGAGCGACGTGATCTACACCAACGTTGCACTGACCGATGACGGCGACGTCTGGTGGGAAGGCATGGACGGCGAGCCGCCGGCGCACGCCATCGACTGGCAAGGCAAGGACTGGACGCCGCAGATTGCCAAGGAAAGCGGCGCCAAGGCCGCCCACCCGAACTCGCGCTTCACCGTGGCGGCGACCAACAACCCGGCGCTCGATCCCGAGTGGGACAACCCCAAGGGTGTGCCGATCGACGCCTTCATCTTCGGCGGCCGCCGTTCCAACACGGTGCCGCTGGTGACCGAGGCCCGCAACTGGGTCGAGGGGGTCTACATGGCTGCCACCATGGGCTCGGAGACGACTGCCGCCATTGTCGGCCAGCAGGGCGTGGTACGCCGCGACCCGTTTGCCATGCTGCCCTTCACCGGCTACCACATGGGTGACTACTTCCAGCACTGGCTCAACCTGGGCGAAAAAGTTGCCGCCAAGGGTGGCCGCCTGCCCTCCATCTTCACGACCAACTGGTTCCGCAAGGGTGAGGACGGCAAGTTCGTCTGGCCCGGCTATGGCGAGAACATGCGTGTCCTGAAGTGGATGATCGACCGCATCGAGGACGAAGTCCAGGGCAAGGAGCACTTCTACGGCCTGAGCCCGAGCTACGAAGAGGTCAACTGGAAGGGCCTGGACTTCACGCCCGAGCAGTTCCACGCGGTGACCAGCATCGACAAGCAGCAGTGGCTGGCCGAACTGAAGCTGCACGATGTGCTGTTCGAACAGCTGGACAAGAACCTGCCCAAGGCGCTGCGCGACACCCGCGCCCGCATCGAGCAGTTGCTTAACGCTTAAGCGGCGAGCTGGCGCTCAGCGCCAGCCAACAAAAAAGCCACCGCGTGCGGTGGCTTTTTTTCATGTCGCGCGAACCTGACGATCAGGCTTCTTCACGCGAACGGGCAGCTTGCAGATCGGCCATCACACGCCCATCCTTGCGCGCCAGTTCCCACAGGCGCTCGTCAGCACGCTTGCGCGCCACCTGGCGCGACCATGCGTCCAAAGCCTTCATCGAACGGGCAGCCACACGGCGCGCCGCGCCAGCCAGCAAGGCAATGGCGGCAAATCCCACCACCCACAGCACGACCCAACCCGCCAGCAGGTGCCCATCGGCCCACGTGTCGACCAACTGGTCAGCCACCACGACCAACGCCGCCACAATGGCCGCCAGCAGCATGGCAGCCAAGCCCTTGGTGCTGTCGAAACCCTTGCGCACTTGGCCGGCAGCCGCCACCACATTCTCAAAACGCTCGACACCCGGATGACGACTCGGGTATTCAACGTGTACAAAATTGGTCATGATGGGCCTCCTTGGCGAAACAAAATCTTTGCAATGAGGCGATATTAGGGTTATCTCTAATGTGATTCAACTTTATTGTTGTGATGCACAATATTCATGATGGTGATATATTGAGTTCCAACCATGAGCCCGCTTAACTTTCGCACACTCGATCTCAATCTGTTGCGTGTCTTCGACGAGGTGATGACCGAACGTAGCCTGACAAGGGCTGCAGGCAAGTTGTCGCTCACTCAACCAGCCGTCAGCAATGCCCTGCGACGCTTGCGCGAGGCCCTGGGCGATGACCTGCTGCGCCGCAGCGGCCAGGGCCTGGAGCCCACCCCGCGGGCGCTGGCTTTGTGGCCCACGGTGCAGGAAGCCTTGCGCCAGTTGCAGGAGTCGCTGTCGCCCAGCAGCTTTGTTCCGGCACAGGCCAATACCACCTTTGTGCTGGCCACGGCCGACTCGACGGCGGCCGAACTGATCCCAGGCCTGGTGAAGGTGATGGACCAGGACGCCCCCGGCATCACCATCCGGGTGGTGCCGCTGACCACCCGCGATCCGCGCCGGCTGCTGCAGGAAGAGGCCGCCGACATGGCCATCGGCTACTTCCCGGTCGTCATCGCCAGCCTGACCGCTCAGGCCGAAGCGGGCGAAGCCGTGGCCTTCCACCACCAACGGCTCTACTACAGCAAATATGTCTGCGTGATGCGGCGCGACCACCCCCTCGCCAGCGAGCCCCTGACCCTGGAGCGCTATTGCGAGGCGCGCCATCTGCTGGTGAGTTTCTCCGGCCGGCCCTACGGCTTCATCGACCAGGCCCTGACCTCGCTGGGGCGGCAACGGCACATCGTGCTCACCGTCAACCAGTTCTTCACCGCCGGCCGGGTCGTGGCCACCTCCAACCTGCTGACGGTGCTGCCACGCCACTTCGTCAGCGTCACCGGCATCGCCGACCAGCTGGTGCTGCGCGAACTGCCGTTCGAGGTACCCGCCATCCATGTGGATGCGCTATGGCACCGGCGCGTGCATCACCACAGTGCCCACCAATGGCTGCGCGACGTGGTGGCACAACTGCCCAGCCGCGCCCACGCGGACAAACTGACCTCCAGCGTCATCGACCTGGGACAATGACGGCGTGAAGATCCAACTGCTGTCCGACCTGCACCTTGAAGCCGAGCCTGGCTTCGTCCCCACGCCGGCACCGGATGCCGATCTGCTGGTGCTGGCGGGCGACATCGGCTCCTACCAGAGCGGCTCGCAACTGGCGGATGCCGACTTCGGCCTGGGCCGTTTCTCGCCGCGGCAGGGCTGGCCCACACCGGTGCTGTTTGTCCCCGGCAACCATGAGTACGATGCCCAGGACTTTGATCTGGCGCACGATCGCCTGCGCGAGGCTTGCGCCCGACTGGACATCCGCTGGCTTGAACGAGAAGTCGTGACCGCAACCGAATTGCTGGGCCCGACTGCACCCGCCCTGCGTTTTGTCGGCACGACGCTGTGGAGTGACTTCGATGCGCTCAACCCGGCGGCCCAAGCCGCTGCCGGCTCGCTCACCCAGGCCCTGCAAGCGCGTGACAAGGCGTTCCGCGCGGCCAACTTCTACCTGCGCAAGACCGGCACCACACGCGATGGGCAGCCGATGCTGGCCGAGCAGGTGCGAGAGCAGGCTCTGGTCTGCCAGGCTTGGCTACACGACACCCTGGTTCAATCTTTCGACGGCGACACCGTGGTCATCACGCACTTTGCCCCCAGTCTGCAAAGCGCCGACCCGCGCTACGGTCTCGCACCGGGAACCGCCGGCTTCTGCAATGCGCAGGATCATCTGCTGCCGCATGCCCGGTTGTGGCTGCACGGCCACCTGCACTGCCCGAGCGACTATGTACGTCACGGCTGCCGCGTCGTAGCCAACCCGCTGGGTTATGCTCGCAAGAGTGAACAGGCACAATTCAATCCGACCCTGTGCCTGGACCTGTCCGACTGCGCCTGCAACCTGTTTGATGCGCGGCAGAAAATACCGGCAATCACTGGATAAACTACTGTTTTGAAAACGAGGAGCTGACCATGAAAATTCTTCTGGCCGTCGACGGCAGTGAGTACACCAAAAAAATGTTGGCTTACCTGACAACCCACGACGAGTTGTTCACCGCCGCCAACCAGTACACCATCCTCACCGTCCAGCCGACGCTGCCGCCCCGCGCACGTGCCGCTGTCGGCAAGGAAATCGTGGACAAATACTATTCCGAGGAAGCTGAGAAGGTGCTCAGCCCGGTATCCAAGTTCCTCACGCGTCATGGCGTCGATGCCAAGAGCGTCTGGAAAGTCGGTCATGCCGGCGAGACCATTGCCAAGATGGCCGAATCCGGCAAGTACGACTTGCTGGTGATGGGTTCGCACGGCCACAGCGCCCTGGGCAATCTGGTCATGGGCTCGGTGGCCACCCAGGTGCTGGCGCACTGCGAAGTGCCGGTGCTGCTGGTTCGCTGAACTGATTTACCACCCCCGCCCCGGTCGGGGTGGGCTGGGTCAGGGGCGCAACGGCACGTCCGTGCCGTCTGCGGCCAGCGTGTCACCCATCCACTGGCGCAAGTCCTGCCACATGCGCTGGATCTCGACATTGCGTGGCGTCAGCAAGGCGCTGGGCAGTTCGATCGTGACGACCGGCATGCCTTTGTGCACACCGCCGTAGTTGCCGAGTGAGCCCGGAAAGATGCCAACCTGGTCCAGGAACAGCCGGCCGAGACGGCTGGGCGGCTGAATCGGGCCGTCGAAGTCCAGCACGCCGTAGGGCGCGTGGATGCTCACGATCAGGTTGGGCTGGAAACGCTGCATCTCCTCGTACAGGAATTTCGATTCCGGCTCGCTCAGTGGCGCCTTGCCCGGCCAGCGACGCGGATCCTTGCGCGTCCGCTTTTCCCAATAAAACGGCGCATCGCGCTCCCAGTTGGGCGTGGGGAAATTGCGGTTGAGGTCGACACCGTTGGCGTTGACGCGGTGCGAGGGCCGGTTGAACAACCCGTCCGGGTTGAGCGCCGGAATGAAGCGCCAGTGCGTACGCTCCGGCGCCTCCTGCGCAAACCGGATCCAGTGCAGCGCAACGGAGGAGGAGGACAACTCATCGCCGTGCATGCCGCCAATGACCAGCACGCGCAGACGGGCGCCTTCTGGCCGCACGTCGCGCGTGTAAATCGGCCGGCCTTTAACGCTGCGGGCCTTGGAATCCTGCAGTTGCGCCTGCTCGCACAGCGCCCGCTGCACGTTGGGCAGACGCGCATAAAAATCGTCGCACGCACGACCGGCGTGAGCAATACCCGCCGCCAACAGGGCAAGCGACAAGGACAACATCCGAAAACCAAAGCGCATGGCGCAATTTTATGCCTCGGGCCCATGGCGTTGGCGATGCCCGGTCTGCATCGATTTCAGGTACATTGCCGCCATGTCCTTGTCTTCTGCGGGCCTGCAGGCTCGCCCCCCGAGCTTTTCTCAAACCGAATTCCGCACCGCCCTGGGCATGTTTGCCACCGGCGTGACCATCGTCACGGCACGCGCGGCCAATGGCAAGCTGGTCGGGCTGACGGCCAACTCCTTCAACTCGGTCTCGCTGCATCCGCCGCTGGTGCTGTGGAGCCTGTCGCACGCCGCCGCTTCCATGGCGGTGTTCAGCAGCGGCTCGCACTACGCCATCAACATCCTGGCCGCCGAACAGCAGGAACTGGCACGTCGCTTCGCCGCCAAAGGCATTGACCGCTGGGCCGGGGTTGAATTCTCGGAAGGGCATGGTGGCGCACCGCTGCTGGCCGGCGCGGCCGCCACCTTCGAGTGCTTCAACCGCAGCCGTTATGAAGAAGGCGACCACGTAATCTTTGTCGGCGAGGTGGAGCGCTGCGCACACCGTCCCAATGCCTCGCCGCTGCTGTACCACGGCGGCAAGTTCTATGCCGAGCATCCGCTGTGAGGTGGTACACCCCCAGGCTGCGCGCACTGCGTGTCGCTACGCCACCCCCCTTGCAGGGGGCAACGCCAGTGGCCCGGCGGAGCCGGTTCCACGGCGTTTCCCGGTTGAATCGCTTCATACATACATTTCTGGTTGCACGATGCACCGTGGTTGGCTGAGATGAGTCCGTCCACGCGCAAGGAACACCTCGACGGCGTGGCTGCCGCCATTCTGCTGGTCTGCTGCCTGTTCTGGGGCTTCCAGCAGGTGCTGGTCAAGGCCACCCTGCCGGAACTGCCGCCGGTGTTCCAGGCCGGCGTGCGCTTTGTGGGCGCCACCGGGTTGCTGATGCTGTGGTGCCGCTGGCGCGGCGTGTCCCTGCTGGTGCGCGACGGCACACTCTGGCCCGGTCTGCTGGCGGGTGCGCTGTTTGCCGGCGAGTTCGCCTGCCTCTACATCGGCCTGCAGTTCACCACGGCCTCGCGCCTGACGGTGTTCCTCTATACCTCGCCGTTCTGGGTTGCGCTGCTGCTGCCGCTGCTGGTGCGCGCCGAGCGCTTGCGTCCGCTGCAGTGGCTGGGCCTGCTGCTGGCCTTTTGCGCCCTGGTGTTCGCCGTGCGCGAAAGTTTTGTCACGCCGGCCTCGGAGCGGCAGTTACTGGGCGATGCACTGGCGTTGGCCGCCGGCCTGTCCTGGGGACTGACCACCGTCACCATCCGCGCCAGCGCCCTGGCCCGGGCCTCGGCTGAAAAGCTGTTGTTCTACCAGGTAGCCGTCAGTGCCGCCACCCTGCCGCTGCTGTCGCTCGCGCTGGGTGAGGCCTGGACCTGGCAGTTCAGTCCCTTTGCCGCCACCTCGCTCGTGCTGCAAACGGTGGTGGGCGCTTTTGCCAGCTACCTGGCGTGGATGTGGATGCTGGGGCGCTACCCGGCCACCAAGATCTCGGTCTTCGTCTTTCTCACGCCGATGTTCGCGCTGCTGTTCGGCACGCTCTGGCTGCGTGAGCCAGTCACCCCCACCTTGCTGACCGCGCTGGCGCTGGTGGCCGGTGGTATCGTGCTGGTCAACCGCAAGCCCGGCTGAACCCCTGTCACTCTGACTGGCAACCGGCGATCGCACGAGCCCAGATCAGGCCCGAGGGCGCCTGACCCGCAGCACGCGCGGACCGCTCAGATTTTCTTCGCTGCCTTGAGCCGGTCGATGGTGGCCTTCTCGGCCGCGAAGGTGCGCGCCGCATAGGCGGTGTAGTCGGCGGTGTTCATGTAGATCACCGGCTGGTAGAACTTGTCGAGCGTCTCCAGCACCTTCGGGTCTTCCAGCGTCTTCCTGAAGGCGTCGTGCAGGATCTTCACGATGGCCGGGTCCATGTTCTTCGGCCCGCCAATGCCGAACGGCGACTCGCTCACCGTGTCCCAGCCGCTTTCCTTGACGGTCGGCACATCGGGAAAGGCCTTGTTGCGCTCGCGCCCCAGCGTGGCCAGCAGGCGCAGCTTGCCGGCCCTCACATGCGGCGCGAACTCGGTGGTGCCGCTCATGAGCTGGATGTGGCCGCCCAGGATGGACTGCATGATCTCGGCCGAGCCCTTGAACGGAATGTCGGTCAGCTCGATGCCGGCCTTGGCGGCGAATTCCTCGATCGCCAGGTGCGGCGTGGTGCCGGTGCCGGTGTGGCCATAGGCCACCTTGCCCGGATTCGCCTTGGCGTAGGCCACCATCTCCTTCAGGCTCTTGTACGGCGCGTCCATGGTGGCGGCCAGGCCGAAGGTGTAGCCCGTCAGGCAGACGATGTGCGTCAGGTCCTTGACCGGATCGAACGGCATCTTCTGCATGTGCGGCAGGCGGTAGATGCCCAGCGGCAGCTGCGTGAGCGTGTAGCCGTCGGGTTTGGCGTTCAGCATGGCGGTGGCGCCCAGCGTGCCGCCGACACCCGGCTTGTTCTCCACGATGACGGTGCCGCCCAGCGCGCGGCCGGCACTCTCGGCAAAGGCGCGCATCACGGCATCGCTGCTGCCGCCGGTCGGCCAGGGGGCGATCAGGGTGATGGGGCGGTTCGGGAATTTGTCCTGCGCCAGCGCGGACGAACTGACGATGGCCGGCGCGGCGAGGGCTGCGGCACCGGCCAGCAGCTGACGCCGGCTCACTTGGCGGCGGGGGAATTCATTCATGACGGTCTCCTGGGTTCTTCTGTGCACGGATCCAGCCCCATTATTGGCAGGCCCGCACATCATGCAGGTCACCCAGGCGACCCGGCAAGACCGTGAATTCCCTAGCTGGCGTGAACAGGGCCTACACCACCCCGGCCTGATGCAGCGCCGCGATGCGCGCCGCATCCAGCCCCAGCTCGGCCAGCACCTCGTCGGTGTGCTCGCCCAAGGCCGGCGGCGCGCGGCGCAGCACCGGCGGCGTGGCCTGCAGCCGCAGCGGACTGGCCACGCTCGCTATTGACTTGATAGCTGTCTGCGCTTGTGCGACGGGGCTGCAAGGCTGATTCAATGCCAAGCCGCGGGCCTGCACCTGGGCGTCGGCAAAACCCTGGCCGATGTCGTTGATCGGGCCGCAAGGCACGGCCTTGTCTTCCAGCAAGGCCACCCATTCGGCGGTGCTGCGCGTGCGCGTGACGTCTGCCATCAGCGGCACCAGCACCTCGCGATGCGTGACGCGCTTCGTGTTGCTGGCAAAGCGCGCATCCGCCGCCCATTCGGGCCGGCCGGCGGCGGCACAGAAGCGCGCGAACTGGCCGTCGTTGCCAATGGCCAGCAGCATGGCGCCGTCTTTCGTGGGGAAGTCCTGGTACGGGACCAGGCTCGGGTGGCTGTTGCCCTGGCGCATCGGCACCTTGCCGGTGTTGAGAAAACCGCCGGCCTGGTTGGCCAGAATGGCCATGCCGACATCCAGCAGTGACATGTCGATGTGCTGGCCCTCACCGGTGCGATGCCGCACTTCGAGCGCGGCCAAGATAGCGGTAGCGGCATAGACGCCGGTGAAGATGTCGGTCAGCGCCACGCCCACACGCTGCGGGCCACCGCCGGGCACGTTGTCCGGGCGGCCGGTGATGCTCATCATGCCGCTCATGGCCTGAATCATCAGGTCATAGCCGGCGCGCTCGGCATACGGCCCGTCCTGACCGAAGCCGGTCACCGAGCAGTAGATCAGGCGCGGGTTGATGGCTTTCAGGCTTTCGTAATCCAGCCCGTAGTGCGCCAGCCCGCCGACCTTGAAGTTCTCCACCAGCACGTCGCTCTGCTCTGCCATCTGCCGGATCAGCGCCTGGCCTTCGGGCTTGGCCAGGTCGACCGTGATGGAGCGCTTGTTGCGGTTGGCACAGGTGTAATAAGCCGCGTGCTCGGTGTCGTTGCCCTGCGCATCCTTGAGGAAGGGCGGGCCCCAGTGGCGCGTATCGTCGCCGGCGCCGGGGCGCTCGACCTTGACCACGTCGGCGCCGAGGTCGGCCAGGATCTGGGTGCACCAGGGGCCGGCCAGCACGCGGGAGAGATCCAGCACCTTGATGTGCGGCAGGGCTGCGGGTTTGTTATTCATGCTGTTTTCTTTCAAACGTCAAACACGGCTGCTTCGCCTGCCACCCAGGGGATGCCCGAGGGCCTCATAGGCGCTGCGCTTTGCCAAATCGGCCCCCGGGCATCCCCTGGGTGGCGAGAAAGGAAATTGATTGTCGGCGGTACGCCCAATACCTTGGCTGCTGAAAGGGGGCTGGGGTGGTGGCCGATTTGGCAAAGCGCAGCGCCTATGAGGCCGCCGCCCCCGCCCCCTTTCAGCCACCACAAACCCCCGAAAGAAACCCGCGGAACAATACCTTCAGTTGGCAAACGCGGCAATGCCGGTCTGCGCCCGACCCAGGATCAGCGCATGGATGTCATGCGTGCCCTCGTAGGTGTTGACCACCTCGAGGTTGACCAAGTGACGCGCCACGCCGAACTCGTCGGAGATACCGTTGCCGCCCATCATGTCACGCGCCAAACGCGCGATGTCGAGCGCCTTGCCGCAGGAGTTGCGTTTGAGGATGGAGGTGATCTCCACCGCGGCGGTGCCTTCATCCTTCATGCGGCCCAGGCGCAGGCAGCCCTGCAGACCGAGCGAAATTTCGGTCTGCATGTCGGCCAGCTTCTTCTGGATCAGCTGGTTGGCGGCGAGCGGGCGGCCGAACTGCTTGCGGTCCAGCACGTACTGGCGTGAACGGAACCAGCAGTCCTCGGCCGCACCCAGGGCGCCCCAGGCGATGCCGTAGCGCGCCGAGTTCAGGCAGGTGAAGGGACCTTTCAGGCCCTGCACTTCGGGGAAGGCGTTTTCTTCCGGGCAGAACACGTTGTCCATCACGATCTCGCCGGTAATCGACGCGCGCAAACCCACCTTGCCGTGCACTGCCGGCGCCGAGAGGCCCTTCATGCCCTTCTCCAGCACAAAGCCGCGGATCGGACCGACCTGACCGCCTTCGCTCACCTCGCGTGCCCAGACCACAAAGACGTCGGCGATCGGGCTGTTGGAGATCCACATCTTGTTGCCCACCATGCGGTAGCCGCCGTCGGTCTTGTAGGCGCGCGTGGCCATGGAATTGGGGTCCGATCCGTGGTCGGGCTCGGTCAGGCCGAAGCAGCCGATCCACTCGCCGGTCGCCAGCTTGGGCAAATACTTCTGCTTCTGCGCTTCCGAGCCGAATTCGAAGATCGGCACCATCACCAGCGAGGACTGCACACTCATCATCGAGCGGTAGCCGGAATCGACACGCTCGACTTCACGGGCGATCAAGCCATAGGCCACGTAGTTCAGGCCCGGGCCGCCGTACTGCTCGGGGATGGTGGGGCCGAGCAGGCCCAGTTCGCCCATCTCGCGGAAGATGGTGGGATCGGTCTTCTCGTGGCGGAAGGCGTCCAGCACGCGCGTGGCCAGCTTGTCCTGGCAGTAGGCGGCGGCGGCATCGCGCACCATGCGCTCGTCATCGCTGAGCTGCTGGTCGAGCAAGAAGGGGTCGTTCCATTGAAAAGCGGCGTTGGCCATGAAAGGTTCTCCAGAAAGTTGACGTCATGGTACGGGCCATTGGCACCCAGGGCAAACGAGAAATTTGCACTCAGATATGATTTTTCAGAATCTATAAGCCAAGCCGGCAACTGGCTCTGCCACTTTTCTCACTCTGAATGATCGCACCAACAAGCCATGAGTTGTGTATATTTGGCACACCATGCGCCGTAAGATTCCCTCGCTGCAAGCCCTGGCCTGCTTTGACGCCGCCGCCCGCCACGAAAGCTACACGCGTGCCGCGCAGGAGCTGGCACTGACGCAAAGCGCGGTATCGCGCCAGATCGGTGCGCTGGAGGAATTCCTCGGCATCGCGCTGTTCCGGCGCACGCGCCACGGCGTGGCGCTCACCCCGGCCGGTGCCGACTACGCGCGTCAGATCGCACCGCGCCTGCAGGCGCTGGAACGCGACACGCTGGAGGCCATGTCGCGCCAGGGCACGGCCGGCACGATTGCGCTGGCGGCGGTGCCGACCTTCGCCACCCGCTGGCTGCTGCCGCGCCTGCCCCGGCTCGCCGCGCAACACCCGGAACTGGTGGTTCACATCGAAACGCGTACCCGCCCCTTCCTGTTTGCCGACACCGGCTTCGACGCCGCGCTCTATTCCGGCACGCCGGAGCAGGTCGCCAACTGGGCCGGCACGCGCGCACTGGCACTGATCGAGGAGGAAGTGGTGCCGGTCTGCGCGCCCGCCCTGCTAGGCGCACGCAAACGGCTGCAGCCGTCCGACCTGGCGCGCCTGCCGCTGCTGCAGCAAAGCACGCGGCCCGAAGCCTGGCGCCAGTGGTTCGAGGCCATGGGGGCGGAGGCACCATTCGCCCTGTCCGGCCCGCGCTACGAGCTCTACTCGCTGACGGCTGCCGCCGCCACCCACGGCCTGGGCGTGGCGCTGGTGCCGCGTCTGCTGATCGAGCCGGAGCTGGCGCGCGGCGAACTGGTGATGCCCTGCCCGCGACCGTTGAAGAGCGGACGCACCTACTACCTGGTCATGCCCGAGCGCGGCGAGCCGCGGCCGGCGCTGGCGGCATTTTCAGCCTGGCTGCAACGCAGCGCGGCCGGTTGAGCGCGCTCAGAGCAGTTCCACCCGATTGCGGCCATTCTGCTTGGCCGTGTACATGGCCTGGTCACAGATGGCCACCATCTGGCCCGCCACCTGCGGCCCGGCCTCGGGCACCCGGGCATGAACCCCCACGCTGACCGTGACCGGAAGCGCCTGCCCCTCGACAACGAACGGCCGCTCCTGGATGGCACGGCAGATGTCCTCCGCCACCACGCGGGCGCCGACGGCGTCCGTCGCCGGCAGCACCACCACGAACTCCTCGCCACCGAAGCGCGCCAGCACATCGTGCTGGCGCACACGCCCCTCGATGCGCCGGACCAGTTCGCACAGCACGACGTCACCGGCCTGATGGCCGTAGTTGTCGTTGACCTTCTTGAAAAAATCGATGTCGATCATCAGCAAGGCCAAAGGCTGCCGGTTGCGCGCGGCAATCGACACGCTGCGCTCGAGCTGCTCCATCAGGGTGCGGCGGTTGGCGGCGCCGGTCAGCGGATCGCGGGTTGCCTGCTGGCGCAGCAGTTCATAGGCGCGCTCCTTCTGCAGCAGGATGTAGCCGATGGTGCTCAGCAGGATGGCTGCGTGACCCACCAGATAGCTGGCGGCCTGGATGCGCGGCGGCACCACCAAGGGGTCGCCCCACTCGTCGGCGACGATGAACAGCCCGACCCGGTAGGCAAACACCAGCATCAGGCCCCCCGCGCTCAGCGCCAGCAGCTGGCGCCCGTACTCGCGCGGGCCGCTCAGCCGCGGGCTCCAGGCCAGCCAGGCCAGCGTGGCCATCTGGAAACACCAGACCGACGAATTGAGCACCGAACGCAGCTGATGCCGCTCCACCAGCGCCAGGCTCAGGACCAGCATCAGCGGCAGCGGCGCCCAAACCAGCGCCACCGGCGGCGCGGGTACGCGCGGGCGCTGAAACCGGACCAGCGCCTGGATGTGCAAGGCGATCGCGGCCGAGGTCAGGACGCTGGAGACAACGATGGAGGTGGCCGGCCACTCCGCCAGGCGCAGTACGAACGCCAGGTTGGCGCCCCCATTGAACAGCAGCGCCCAGCCCCAGGTGACCAGGCCGTCATCGGCCCGACCCAGCCAGGCCACGGCCAGCACCGCCGTCGCCAGCAGAAAGGTGATGAGCAGCGTGACCCAGAGTACCGTCAGCAGATCGAGGTTCATGGCGCATGTCCCAACTTTTTATGTTCACGTCTTCTGCGCCATGGTACGTCCGCGGCGGGCCCCGGTTCAGACGCCCGGCTGCGCCGCCTGCCGCTGGCGGGCAAACGCCTCGTACCAGCCCAGGCAGCCGGCGTTGGCCATGGCGTCCTTGTTCACCACCTTCTCCAGCGGCTGGCCCAGCAGCAGCTTCTTGATCGGCAACTCCTGCTTCTTGCCGGTCAGGGTACGCGGGATCTCGGCCACCTGGAAGATTTCGTTCGGCACGAAACGCGGCGACAGCGCGGTCTTGATCGCATCGTTGATCTTCGCCTGCATGGCGGCGTCCAGCGTGTGGCCTTCGCGCAGCACCACGAACAGCGGCATGTAGCTCTCGCGCCCCAGGTATTCGAGGTCAACCACCATCGAGTCCAGCACCTCGGGCAGGCCCTCGACCGCGCTGTAGAGCTCGCTGGTGCCCATGCGCAGGCCGTGGCGGTTGATGGTGGCGTCGCTGCGGCCGTAGATGATGCAGCCGCCCTGCGGCGTGATCTTGAGCCAGTCGCCATGGCGCCACACCGGCCCCATGGCCGCCGGTCCGTCGCCGCCACCGGGCTGGCGGCCATGACCGGCCGGGTACATGTCGAAGTAGCTGCCCAGATACCGTTGGTTGTCACGGTCATTCCAGAAATACAGCGGCATGCTGGGAATCGGTTGCGAACAGACCAGTTCGCCCACGGCATCGACCACCGGCTCGCCCTGCTCGTTCCAGGCTTCCACCGCGCAGCCGAGCAGGCGGCACTGCATCTGGCCCGGCACCTGAGGCAGCTCGCGGTTGCCGCCGATGAAGGCGCCGGCGAAGTCGGTGCCACCAGAAATATTGCACCACCAGATGTCCGGGGTGCCCATCTTGGCAAACTGTTCGGTGCCCCAACGCTGCGCCTCCTCGCTCAGCGGCGAGCCGGTGGTGCCGAGCGCGCGCACCTGGCGCAGGCCCTCGATGCGGGAAAGGTCGATGCCGGCCTTCAGGCAGTTGGCGAAAAAGGCCGCGCCGGCACCGAAGAACGTGGCGCCGACCGCGGCGCCGAAGCGCCACAGCGTGGTCCAGTCCGGCGCCACCTTGTTGCCGGCAGCGTCGACCGTGCTACCGCCAGGGCTGCCGTCAAAGATGCAGCAGGTGGTGCCGTTGAGTAAGCCGCTCATCTGCGCGTTCCACATCACCCAGCCGGTCGAGCTGTACCAGTGGTAGCGCTCGCCATACGAGTTGGCCTCGTAACTGCAGCCGACGTCGTTGTGCAGGGTCTTGAGCGCCAGCGCCACCAGCACGGTGCCGCCATGGCCGTGCACGATGGGCTTGGGCAGGCCGGTGGTGCCGCTGGAATAGACGATCCACAGCGGGTGATCGAACGGCAGCCAGCGCGGCGCGAACGCTGCGGTTTCGGCATCATTTCGGGCTGTAGCGCTTGTCAACATTGCGCTACCAGCTATCGAATCAGGAGCAATCGGCGGCAGACCGAGATTGTTGTGCAGGATCACGTGCTGCACGCTGGGCAGGGCGGCGCACAGCTCGGCCACCACGTCGCGGCGGTCGAAGTCGCGCCCGCCATAGGTCACGCCGTCGCAGGCGATCAGCACCTTGGGCTCGATCTGCTTGAAGCGGTCCAGCACCGCCGCGGTGCCCATGTCGGGCGCGCAGATGCTCCACACGCCGCCCAGGCTCACCACCGCCAGAAAGGCCACCATGGCCTCCGGAATGTTGGGCAGGTAGGCCGCCACGCGGTCACCCGGCTGCAGGCCCTGGGCCTGCAGGTGCAGCGCCAGCGACGCCACTTGCCGGCGCAACTCGGGCCAGCTCAGTTCGCGCGCCGGCGCGCCACTGGCCAGGCTCTTCTCGTTGTGGCTGACCAGCGCCGGGAAACCGGCGGCATGCGCCGCCTCGACATGGCGGAACACCTGCTGCGCGTAGTTCACCTGGGCACCGGGAAACCAGCGCGCGCCCGGCATCCTGTTGTCGGCCAGCGCCGCCGTGTGCGCTGTCGGCGATTGCAGATCGAAGTAGTCCCAGATGCTTTGCCAGAAGGCGTCCAGGTCGGTCACCGACCAGCGCCACAAGGCATCGTAGGAATCAAACGACAGGCTGCGTGTCTCGCGCAGCCAGTTCTGGTAGAGGCGGATCTGGGGAATGTAGGGTGCAGTCATGGGCACGGATAATGGCATGAACCCGACAACTCCAGCAACCGCCATGGCGACACTTCCCGCCCCCGCCCTTGAGCACGTGGCCGACCTCACGGTCTTCGTCGCCACGCCCATCGAAGCCGGCACCATCACCGGCCTCAACAGCCGCGGCAAACGGCGCATCATCCCCATCACCGGTGGCACGCTGCGCGGTCCGCAACTCAACGGCCGCGTGCTGGCCGGCGGTGCCGACTTCCAGCTGGTGGTGTCGGACACCGCCGCCGATCTCGATGCGCGCTACATCATCGAGCTCGACGGCCCGGAGTTCGCCGGTGAACATGTCTACGTGCAAAACCGCGCCCTGCGCCGCGGCAGCGCGGCCGACATCGCCCGGCTGGTGCGCGGCGAGGTGGTCGACCCGGCGGCCATCTACTTCCGCTGCGTGCCCAGCTTCGAGGTGTCCTCACCGAAGCTGGCTTGGCTGACCGACAGCCTGTTCGTCGGCACCGGCGCCCGCCACCCGGACCGGGTCGAGATCAGCCTGTTCCGGCTGGCCTGAAGCCCCCTTGGACAATGGTTTTTTTCGGGCTGGCTTGCAATTTCGCACGAATGTGCTAAATTGCAAGCACCATGAACCTGAAAGCTAAAACTGCCAAGAGCGAAATGACGCGCGCCGCCATCGTCGGCGCCGCGCTCGACCTCGCCGCGGCCGAGGGGCTGGAGGCCTTGACGCTGCAGGCGGTGGCCGATCGTATCGGCCTGTCCAAGAGCGGTGTGTTCTCGCGCGTCGGCTCGCGCGAGGCGCTGCAGAAGGCGGTGATCGAGGAATTCGGCCGGCGCTTCCTGGCCGACGTGTTCGTGCCCGCGATGCAAAAACCCAAGGGGCTGCCGCGGCTGGACGAGATCGTGCGGCGCTGGATCGTGCGCATGCGCGACGTCGAAGTTCAAAGCGGCTGCATTTTCACCGCCGGCGCTTTCGAACTGGACGACCGCGAAGGCGAGCTGCGCGACCTGCTGTTCCAGGAAATTTCGCGCTGGCGTGCCGCCCTGCGCCGCACCGTGCTGCAGGCGGTGGAAGCCGGCCACCTGAAATCCGACACCGTGCCCGAGCAACTGGTCGGCGAGATCTACGGCATCGCCATCGGCTTGCTGCACGACGCACGCTTCCTGCGCGACCCGACTGCCGCCGAGCGCGCCACGGCCACCTGGCAGCGCCTGCTGCAGAGCTACCAGGCTTAAGCCCTCCACCACCACTTGACTCTGATGCCCATCCCGTTTATTGACCCGCCCACATTTCGCACGATCGTGCGAAGAAAGGAACTGCCATGTGGATCGTCTTTTCCGGCCTCGGCCTTTACCTGCTGATCCGCGGCGTGATCGCCGCCTTCGCCTCGCTGCGTTACCTGCCGCACAGCAACAGCGACTGGATTTTCTATTGAGCCCCAACCCAGGTCACGTCGCGCCGCGCGCCTGCAGGAGACTGTCATGACACCCCCCACCCCCACATCGTCCCCCACCTATTTCGGCGACAGCCCTGCGATGCGGCTGTTCCGCCTGGGTCTGGGCGCCTCGCAACGCCTGTGGCCCAGCCTGGCCGTACGCGCCGCCTACCGCCTGTTCGGCACGCCGCTGCCGGCGCGCCCCTTGCGCGGGCTGAGCCGGCAGCGCAGCTGGCCGGCCGGCTGGCAGGTCGAACGTTGGCCGTTCGAGCGCGCCGGCCTGACGCTCTACACGCAGGCCGCCACCGGGCCGGTGGTGCTGCTGGTGCACGGCTGGGGCGGCCATGCCGGCCAGATGCTGGCGCTGGCGGAGGTGTTGCGTGCACAGGGCCTGCAGCCGGTCATGGTGGACATGCCGGCGCACGGCCGCAGCAGCGGCGCGGTCAGCAACCTGCCGCAGTTCGCCCGTGCCGTGGAGTACCTGGCCGCGCGCCTGCAGCAGCAGGGGCATCCCTTGCACGCGGTGGTGGCGCATTCGCTGGGCGCCAACGCGGCCGCCTACGCCATCAGCCGCGGCCTGCGTCCGCAGCGGCTGGTGATGCTGGCACCACCGGCTTCGCCGCATGAATACACCCGGCTGTTCGCGCGCATGTTCGGCCTGAGCGAGGCCACACGCGCCGCCCTGCAGCAGCGCGTCGAGGCGCGCGAGGGCATTCTGATGCCGCAGTTCGAGCCGCAGGCGGTCGGCCCGCGCATCCCCGTGCCGACGCTGGTGGTGCACGACCGTGGCGACCGCATCAACCGCTTTGCCGACGGCCAGGCTTACAGCCGCGCCATCACCGGCGCGCAGCTGCTGGCCACCGAAGGCCTGGGCCACGCCAAGATCCTGAAAGACGAACAGGTGCTGGCCGAGGTGGCGCGCTTCGTCGCCTGATCGTCTGCCACAGGGCAGGCAGCGCTCTTACTGCGTGCCGAAGATGCGGTCGCCCGCATCGCCCAGGCCCGGCAGGATGTAGCCGTGGTCGTTCAGCTCGCGGTCGATGGCCGCGGTGTAGACCGGCACGTCCGGGTGCTCCTTGTACAGGGTGTTGATGCCCTCGGGGCAGGTCAGCAGGCACAGGAACTTGATCGATTTCGGCTTGCACTGCTTCAGGCGCGCCACGGCGGCGGCGGCCGAATTGCCGGTGGCCAGCATCGGGTCCACCACCACCACGTCGCGCTCCTCCATGTTTCTGGGCATCTTGAAGTAGTACTCCACCGCCTGCAGCGTCTTGGGGTCGCGGTACAGGCCGATGTGGCCGACGCGCGCGCCCGGCACCACCGACAGCACGCCGTCCAGGATGCCGTTGCCGGCGCGCAGGATGCTGGCAAACACCAGCTTCTTGCCGTCGATCACGTGGCCGGTCATGGTCTCCAGCGGCGTCTCGATCTGCACCGCCTGCAGCGGCATGTCGCGACAGACCTCGTAGATCATCAGGGCTGCCAGTTCATTCAGCAGGCGGCGAAAGCTGCTGGTGCTGGCGTCCTTCCTGCGCATCAGGGTCAGCTTGTGCTGTACCAAGGGGTGGTCGATCAGGTGCACGTTGGCATGGGCGGCGGGGTCGATGGCGATCATGGTCCGGAGCTTCCTGCAGACGATTGAAAAACAACGCCGATCTTGCCTCAATTTGCGACGATGGGCGCATTTGCTGGGCGTTTGGCGGCAAATCGCCTAGCATCGGCCCACCACAACCCAAGGAGAGAAGAATGAGTCTGTTTCAATGGACCGAAAAGAGCGCCGAGGTACTGCAGCAAGGCGGGGTGATCGGCCCCGACGAGCGCCTGCCCTGGCCGCAAACCGCCGTCATGGGCGTGCAGCACGTGATCGCCATGTTCGGTGCCACTGTGCTGGCGCCCATCCTGATGGGCTTCGACCCCAACATCGCCATCCTGATGAGCGGCATCGGCACGCTGATCTTCTTCCTCGTCACCGGGGGCAAGGTGCCGAGCTACCTGGGTTCGAGCTTCGCTTTCATCGGCGTGGTGATCGCCGCCACCGCCTACGCCGGCAAGGGGCCGAACGCCAACCTCGGCGTCGCGCTGGGCGGCATCATTGCCTGCGGCGCGGTCTACGTGCTGATCGGCCTGGTGGTGCAGGCCATCGGCACCGGCTGGATCGAACGCTTCATGCCGCCGGTGGTGACCGGCGCCGTGGTGGCGGTGATCGGCCTGAACCTGGCCGGCATCCCGGTCAAGAACATGGCGGCGAGCAACTTCGACAGCTGGATGCAACTGGTGACCTTCGTTTGCGTCGGCCTGGTGGCGGTGCTGACGCGCGGCATGGTGCAGCGCCTGCTGATTCTGGTCGGCCTGATCGTGGCCAGCATCATCTACGCCGTGCTGACCAACGGCCTCGGCCTGGGCAAGCCGCTCGACCTGTCGGGCGTGCTCAACGCCGCCTGGTTCGGCCTGCCCAACTTCACGGCGCCGGTGTTCAACGCCAGCGCCATGCTGCTGATCGCGCCGGTGGCCATCATCCTGGTGGCCGAAAACCTGGGCCACATCAAGGCCGTGACCGCCATGACCGGCCGCAACCTGGACGCCTACATGGGCCGCGCTTTCATCGGCGACGGCGTGGCCACCATGGTCAGCGGTGCCGCCGGCGGCACCGGCGTCACCACCTACGCCGAGAACATCGGCGTCATGGCCGCCACCAAGATCTACTCCACCGCCATCTTCGTTGTCGCCGCACTGCTGGCGGTGCTGCTGGGCTTTTCACCGAAGTTCGGTGCCGTGATCCAGGCCATCCCGCTGCCGGTGATGGGTGGTGTCTCGATCGTGGTGTTCGGCCTCATTGCGGTGGCCGGTGCCAAGATCTGGGTCGACAACAAGGTGGACTTCAGCGAGAACAAGAACCTGATCGTCGCTGCCATCACGCTGGTGCTGGGCACCGGCGACTTCACGCTCAAGTTCGGCCAGTTCGCGCTAGGCGGCATCGGCACTGCCACCTTCGGCGCCATCCTGCTGTACGCGCTGCTGAACCGCAAACGCTAAGTCGCTATCAATTCAGCAGCTGCTCGCGCCCGCCGGATCTGCCCCGACGGGCGTTTTTGTTTGCAGCGTCAATCGGCGGCGGTATTTGCCAGCCGCTCGCTCTTCCAGTAGACGTCGTCGCCTCCGTTCATGCGGTTGAGCACGCGCGCCAGCACGAACATCAGGTCGGAGAGGCGGTTGAGGTACTGGCGCGGCGTTTCCTTCAGCGTCTCCTCGCTGCCCAGCGCCACGGTGGCACGCTCGGCTCGGCGCGCCACGGTGCGGCAGACGTGGGCCAGCGCCGCTGCGCGCGTACCGGCCGGCAGAATGAATTCCTGCAGGCGCGGCAGTTGTTCGTTGTATGTCGCCAGCGCCTCGTCCAGCGCCAGCACGGCCTCGGGCTTGAGCAACTCGTAGCCGGGGATGGACAGCTCGCCGCCCAGGTTGAACAACTGGTGCTGGATCTCCACCAGCAGCGTGCGCACATCGGGCGGCATCTCTTCGCACAGCAGCACGCCGATGTGGGAGTTGAGTTCATCCACGTCGCCCATGGCATGCACACGCAGGCTGTTCTTGGAGACACGGGTGTTGTCGCCCAGGCCGGTGGTGCCGTTGTCTCCGGTGCGGGTAGCGATTTGCGTCAGGCGATTTCCCATGATGGCAACCTTGGATCAAAATACGGGTTGGCAGGGTCCAGCACACGCCGGCCCAGAAAACACGATTATTCCCCAGCCCCCGACGAGGCGCTGGTTTTTCCCGTCCGGAGACCCTCTCATGAACGCACCCGCGCAAGCCGCCCACCTGTTGCCCGATGTCCATCAGCGCGAGGTGCCGCAGGCGCTGATCGATGCCTTCAAGGCGCGCTTCGGCGAGCGCTGCTCCACCGCGCAGGTGGTGCGCGAGCAGCACGGCCGCGACGAATCGGCCTACACCACCGTGCCGCCGCCGGCTGCCGTGGTGTTTGCCGAAAGCACGACCGACGTGGCCGACGCCGTCAAGCTGGCCAGCGAGCACAGCGTGCCGGTGATTCCGTTCGGCGTCGGCTCCTCGCTCGAAGGCCATCTGCTGGCGGTGCAGGGCGGCATCAGCATCGACGTCAGCCGCATGAACAAGATCCTCTCGGTCAACGCCGAAGACCTGACGGTCACGGTGCAAGCCGGCGTGACGCGCAAGCAGCTCAACGACGAGATCAAGAGCACCGGCCTGTTCTTCCCGATCGACCCCGGCGCCGACGCCAGCATCGGCGGCATGAGCGCCACCCGTGCCTCCGGCACCAACGCCGTGCGCTACGGCACCATGCGCGAGAACGTGCTCGGCCTGGAAGTGGTGACTGCCAGCGGCGAAGTCATCCGCACCGGCACGCGCGCCAAGAAAAGCAGCGCCGGCTACGACCTGACACGCCTGATGGTGGGCAGCGAAGGCACGCTGGGCATCATGACCGAGATCACCCTCAAGCTCTACCCGCTGCCGGAGGCGATCTCGGCCGCCATCTGCTCGTTCCCGAGCATCGAGGCCGCGGTGCGCACCACCATCCAGATCATCCAGATGGGCATTCCGATTGCGCGCGTGGAACTGATCGACGCCCACACCGTGCGCATGGTCAACGCCTACGCCAAGCTCGGCCTGCGCGAAGAGCCGCTGCTGCTGATGGAGTTCCACGGCTCGCCGGCCAGCGTGAAGGAGCAGGCCGAGACGGTGCAGGAGATTGCCACCGAGCACGGCGGCAATGCCTTCGAGTGGGCCGTCACGCCCGAGGAGCGCACCCGCCTGTGGACCGCGCGGCACAACGCCTACTTCGCCGCCATCCAGAGCAAGCCGGGCTGCCGCGCCATCAGCACCGACACCTGCGTGCCGATCTCGCGCCTGGCCGACTGCCTGCTCGACTCGGTGGCCGAGGCCGATGCCACCGGCATCCCCTACTTCCTGGTCGGCCACGTGGGCGACGGCAACTTCCACTTCGGCTACCTGATCGACCCCGAATTGCCGCAGGAACGCGAGATCGCCGAAGTGCTGAACCACAAGCTGGTGGCGCGTGCCCTCCAGCTGGGTGGCACCTGCACCGGCGAGCACGGCGTGGGCCTGCACAAGATGGACTTCCTGCTGACCGAAGCCGGCAGCGGCGCGGTGGACATGATGCGCACCATCAAGCGCGCGCTCGACCCGAAGAACATCATGAACCCGGGCAAGATCTTCGCGCTGTAAAGCGCTTCGGAATGTAGCGGGCCGGCTCCTCTTTAACGATGGGCCGGCCTGATCCGCGAGGCGGCTTCGCTCACTTGCCCAGGTATGTCGTGAGCAGATCGAAGAAACGCTTGTAGAACCTCTCGTCCTCAATCGTTTTGCCGGCCACCTTGACTAGCGCATCCGTGCTCTTGCCCCAGGGCAGGGCAATGCCGCCACCGGACACGCTCAGGCTGGCGGCGCCGGAAGTCTTCTTGAGTTCATAGGTGGTCTCCACCGCGTTGACGAAGACCGTCGCGCCGCTGTCGCTGGCCTTGCACACCACATCGAAGTCGATGGTGACGTTGACGTCGTCATCGGGCTGGAAGTCTTTTTTGGCGCGCACGTTCTGCGCTTCGGCCCGTTCGATGCGGTAGCCCTGGCTCAGCAATGCATGCTGCGCCGCTTCGCAGGCTTGCGCCTCGCTCTGCCGAAATTTCTTGAAGTACGGCGACTCCTTGCTGAACGCCTCGTCCGGGTAGACGCTGGGGGTTCCGCAGGCGGCCAGCAGGGCCAGTGTCAACAGCGTCGTGTTCAGCTTGAGGGTGCGGCAGAGGGTTTTCATGATGGGTTGGTCTTTGGCGCTCTGTTTCATTTTGCCTGCTTGCGAATGACCAGCGCAATGCCGCCCAGGATAGCCGCGGAAGCCAGCAGCAGGCGCAGCGTGAGTGGCTCACCCAGCCAGGCGATGCCACCGAGCGCAGCAATCACCGGCACGCTGAGTTGCAGCGTGGCCGCCGCGGTGGCCTTGAGATGCGGCAGCGCGGTGTACCAGATGGCGTAGCCGATGCCGGAAGTGATGGCACCGGAGGCAATGGCGTACAACGCGCCCGCCGTGTCCACCTGCGCGCTGTTCATGAACAGCAAGCTCATGACGAGCGCCACCGGCACCGTGCGCATGAAGTTGCCCGCCGTCACGCGCAGCGGATCACCCGCGCCCTTGCCGCGCAGGGAGTAAACGGCCCAGGCCAGGCCGGCGCCGATCATCAGCAAAGCCGCGCCAAGCGGTGGTGCCGACAACCCTGGCAACAGCAGCCCCACCAGCCCACCCAGGGCGAACAGCAGGCCGATGAGTTGCGCCGGCGAAAAGCGCTCGCCCTTCACCAGGCCCCAGCCGATCATGCCGGTCTGCACCGCACCAAACAACAGCAGCGCACCGGTGCCCGTGGGCAAGTTGACGTAAGCAAAGGAGAACGCCGCCGCGTAGGCGAACAGCGCGAGCGCCGAGGGCCAGCTGCCGCGACCGGCGGCCTCACGGCGCGTGAGTTGCACCAATGCCCACAAGACCAGCGCGCCGGAGATCAGCCGGATGGTGGTGAAACTGGCGGCGTCGATGGGGGTGTGCTGCAGGGCGGCGCGGCATAGCAGGGAGTTGCCTGCGAAAGCGAGCAGTGCCAAGGCCGTCAGCGGAATAACGCTTTGTGTCGGCATGAAACAGCCCTTATTTAATCAACCATTGCATCGCACCACGGGACTATCACACTGCGTTTTCCCGTTCAAGAGCTCTTTTTGTGAACCCTTCTAGATCCTGAAAGTCTTCCCACCAGAAATCTAGATTTGCATACGCGTTTCGATAGTCATCCCAAGTGGGGTTTGTGTTGTCGAACGTCTTCATTCCTCGCGCAAATGGAAACAGCTTGTTAGCAGCAACTTGAAGCTGTGCGAGGCTATACAGATATGACATCACATTCTGTTGCAGCACCAACGTATGGTCGCCTTGCGTCAACGACAGGTACATCTCTTTCATTCTGGCGTTGTGAATTTGCAGCCGCATTAGTATTTTGGCAAGATAGTCAGCCACGTCCGGCTCAGCTTGCTCAATGCAGCGGTTAAAAATATCTTGGTGGTCTCTTGGAAGTTCCGGAGCAACTGTATTTAGAGTTATTGGAGCTCGAAGTTCTTCGTTTTCGAAGAGGTCCCACGCCTCCTGCAATAGTTTTGCACACTGTTTGTAGTAAGCGATGAGCTCACTTAGCGCATGCGGCAGGAACGCCTTAGCGGCTACAAACCGTCGCTCCCGTTGCTTGTTCGTGTGATACCTAGAAATATTGAGTGCGATCACGCTTGCGCCGAAAGCTAACACGCCCGTATTTAGTGTCTGCCATCGATCCCAAACGCTCTGAACGTAGATCCAATCCCACCCCCCTTGGACCCACGGGGCAATAGCCATGCAGAGGATGTAAAGGAAGAACGCTGGCACGCTGATCCAATTCACCACATTAGCCATAGCATCCGCTTTAAAGAAGCCTATGTATTTCATCTCGCTTCCTTTTCTCAATTTGACTTAGGAAATCAAGTTGCTTATCGCTACTTAACGTAGTCTGTAAACCCACACCGGTTTCCCCTGCGCCCCCTCCAGCTTCGCTACCGGCGTCAGCCCCACAGCCTCGAACTCCAGACTCACCAGCCAAGCCCCTGGCTTGAGTTCCGCCCTTGCCTTCGCGATGGCACGCGGCATGCTCTCGGGGCGCTGGAACAGGTAGACCAGGTCGTAACCCGACCAGTCCGCTTTCCAGATATCGCCCCGCACCACCTGCGTCCAGGGGCAGCGGCGGGCGCAGAGAAAACGCAGCGGCCAGCTCCATTCAATGCCGTGCAATTCGGCCAGCGGGTAGGCCTGGCGCAGCGCCTGCAGGCCGTGGCCCAGGCCACAGCCTGCGTCCAGCACGCGTGAGCCCGGCTCCAGCGGGGCAACGCCGGGCAGGTCGTTCAGTGCATCGGCTGGGGTGGGAAACAGCGGCGCATCACGCCAGGCGTTGAGCGGGTAGATCAGGGCCAGCAAGGCGAGCGGCAGCAGCCAGCCCCAGGCCGGCAGGGCCAGGCCGCCGGCCAACAAGGCCGAGAGTGGAAAGCCCAGACCGATGATGAGGCGGCGCCACCAGGTCGGGCCCAGCACGCTCAAAACCACACCTGCCGCCGAGGCCAGCGCCAATGCGACGACGGCGCCCAGCCCGGTGCGCAGCAGCAGCACAAACAGTAGCCACGCCAGCCCCCAGGCCAGCAGAGCCGGCAGGGGCCAGGGCAGACGGGCCAGCATGCTGGGTGAAAAAGCGACTTAGTGACCGTTGCCGCGCAGTCGGACAGTTCTTCTTCCACGCGCTTGAGGTCGCGCGACTTTTCCTTGCCCGGTTTCTGCGGCGTGAGGGAGAACTCGGCGCCGAGTTTTTTCACCAGGCTCTCGGCCTCGCGCACCGACATTTTCTTGGCGCTGATCTGGTTGGCGGCGGTGATCTGGGCTGCGCGGTCTAGCGCCAGCAGGGCACGGGCGTGGCCCATGTCGAGGTCGCCGGCCATCAGCATGGTCTGCACCGGCTCGGCCAGATTGAGCAGGCGCAGCAGGTTGGAAGCAGCGCTGCGCGAACGGCCGACGGCCTGCGCCGCCTGTTCGTGAGTAAGCCCAAACTCTTTGATGAGTCGCTGCAGGCCCTGCGCCTCTTCCAGCGGGTTGAGGTCTTCACGCTGGATGTTTTCGATCAGCGCCATGGCGGCGGCGGCCTCGTTGGGCACGTCGCGCACCAGCACCGGCACGCTGTCCAGGCCGGCCAGCTTGGAGGCGCGGAAGCGGCGCTCGCCGGCGATGATTTCGAACTTGCCGGCGTTCGGGCCGTCCTGGAGCTTGCGCACCAGGATCGGCTGCATGATGCCCTGCGCCTTGATGGACTCGGCCAGTTCGTACAGCGCGCCCTCGTCCATGCGGGTGCGCGGCTGGTACTGGCCGGCCACCATGTCGGTCAGCCGCAGCGAGGCCGGCTGGCCGGCGTTGGCGCCGCTGGCGGCAGCCGCCTCGGCCGCTTCGTCCACTTTGGGGCCCAGCAGGGCTTCGAGTCCACGGCCCAGGCCTTTGGGTTTTTTGGTCACCATGACGGTCCTCTTTTTCTCTTTTAATTTAAATCAGTCAGTCGGCGCAGCAGCGCCTGGCCCTGCGGCCAGTCGCCCAGCCCCGAGTCGGCGTTGATGTGGCCGGCGTTGCCTAGGTCCACCCGTTCGGCGCCCCAGTCGCGTGCTAGGCTTTCGGCTTTCTCAAAGCTGCAATGCGGGTCGTCGCGGCTGGCCACCAGAATGGTTTTGAACGGCAGGGAGGAACGCACAATGGGCGACCAGCTCGGCAGCAGCGGGCGCATGGCCTCGCGTTCCACGTCACCCGGCGCCACCAGCAGCGCCGCCTTCACGCGTTGGGTGTTTTTGGAATGCGCCGCCCAGGCGGCCACCTGGATGCAGCCCAGGCTGTGCGCCACCAGCACGGCCGGTTCGTCACAGCGCAGCACCGCTTCTTCCAGTTGCATCAACCAGTCGCCGCGCAACGGGCGTTCCCAGTCGTGCTGCTGCACGCGCGTGTAGCCGTGCGCCGCCTCCCACCGGCTTTGCCAGTGTGCCGGGCCGGAGTTCTGCCAGCCGGGCAGGACGAGGACGTTGGCAGGCTTCATTTGCTATGATTTTAATAGCTATTGGCGCAATAGTGACGAGGGCCAGGGCCGGATTTCGTTTGGAAAATCACATGGCCTTGATGCGGTCCACCATTTCCTCGGCGAAGCTGATGAAAGCCTGCGCGCCCTTGGACGAGGGGTCGAACACCACACCCGGCAGACCGTAGCTGGGCGCTTCGGCTAGGCGCACGTTGCGCGGGATGACGGTGTTGAATACCTTGTCGCCGAAATGGCTCTTGAGCTGATCGCTCACCTGCTGCTGCAGCGTGATGCGCGGGTCGAACATGACACGCAGCAGGCCGATGATCTGCAGATCCTTGTTGAGGTTGGCGTGCACCTGCTTGATGGTGTTGACCAGGTCGGTCAGGCCTTCGAGCGCGAAGTACTCGCACTGCATCGGCACGATGACGCCGTGCGCGCTGCACAGGCCGTTGAGCGTGAGCATCGAAAGACTGGGCGGGCAGTCGATCAGCACGAAGTCGTATTCGGCGTCCACCTGCGCCAGCGCCTCTTTCAGGCGCTTCTCGCGTCGCTCCACTTCCACCAGCTCGACCTCGGCGCCGGCCAGTTCGCGGTTGGCGCCCAGGATGTCGTAGCCGCAGCCGCCTTCGATCAGCTTGTCGCTCTTGGCCCGCGCCTCGGCCACCGAGGCCGACTCCAGCAGCACGTCATAGACCGTCAGCTCCAGCTTGCGCTTGTCCACGCCCGAGCCCATGGTGGCATTGCCCTGCGGGTCGAGGTCGATCATCAGCACGCGCTGGCCGACCTTGGCCAGACCCGCCGCCAGGTTGACCGTGGTGGTGGTCTTGCCGACGCCACCTTTTTGGTTGGCAACGCAGAAAATTTTGGCCATGGCGTGGTGTCCCTTGTGTCTTTGGAGTCGTAATTCAGTTGCCGCCGGGCCGTCCCAAGGCGACTGCGGCCCCCGCGGGGGGCAGCGCAGTACACGAAGTGACAAGCGTGGGGGTCATATTCATCTGGTGAAAGCAAGTCGCAGGCCGAAACCAAGCAGGCACAGGCCGGCCAGTTTTTCCAGCACACGGCCAACCAGCGGGTTGGCGCGCAGGTGGCCAGCCAGATGGTGCGTCAGCAGCGTCATGGTCAGGCCGTAGAGAAAGGTCAGCGCGGCAATCGTCAGCGCCATGAAACCGAAGGTGGGCAGGCCCTGGTGCCGGGCCGGGTCGACGAACAGCGGGAAGAAGGCCATGTAGAACACGATGGCCTTGGGGTTGAGCAGGGTGATCATCATGGCCTGGCGCAGGTAGTGGCCGGCCTTGATGTGGAGTACCGGCGCCGCGCCGGGTTTGGCCAGCAGCATCACTACGCCCAGCCAAGCCAGGTAGGCGGCGCCCAGCCACTGCACGGCATGGAAGGCCGTCGGGTAGGCCAGCAGCAGCGCCGCCACCCCGGCCACGGCCGCCCACATCAGCACCTGGTCGCCCAGGATCACGCCGAGGGTGGCCGCCAGCCCGCCGCGCACCCCGCCCTTGCCGGTGGAGGTGATCAGGGCCAGGTTGCCCGGGCCGGGAATCAGCAGAAAAATGATGACCGTGGCGATAAATGCGCCGTAGTCCGCGACACCAAACATGGGGGAATTCCAGGAAACCGAAGGCCTGAGTTTACGTTAGGTTGGCCGTCCAGCCCGGACGGTCGCAGCCGGTGGATTCCCTGCCCTGCCATTAAAACCGGGCCGGCACCACCAGCCGCCACGGCCTCAAGCCTGCGGGCGCATCCAGACGATGCAGCGCTCGGCACCCAGCCCGGGCACGGCCAGTTGTTCCACGTGAAACACGGCCACATCGGCCGGCAACTGGGCCAGCTCATCGGCCGGCTGCTTGCCCTTCATGGCCAGCCAGAAACCGGCCGGTGCCAGTGCGCTGCGCGACCAGTTGGTGAAGTCCACCAGCGAGGCGAAGGCACGGGAGCAAACCACGTCGTAGCCCTCGGTCAGCGTCTCGACCCGGGCATGCAGGCCGCGCAGGTTGGGCAGCTTGAGCGCCACCGCCGCCTGCTGGACGAAGGCCGCTTTCTTGGCCACGGTGTCGACGCAGGTCACCGTGATGTCCGGGCAGCAGATGGCAACCACCACCCCCGGCAGGCCGGCACCGGCGCCGACGTCGAGCAACTTGAAGCCGGTGCCATCGGCCGGCGCCCTGCCCTGCAGTTGCTGGCGCAAGGGCTGGATGACAGCCAGGCTGTCGAGCAGGTGGTGGGTCAGCATCTCGGCCGGGTCCCGCACTGCGGTCAGGTTGTAGACCTTGTTCCATTTCTGGATCAGGGCCAGGTAGTCGAGCAGCTGGGTGAACTGGGCTTCGCTCAAGTCCAGGCCAAGCGCCCGCACCCCGTCTTTCAGGGTTGCTTCTAGTGCGGCGCTCATACTCCAGCCGCTTCCGTCTCAAGCGTGGCGAAACCCTTGAAACCGCCCTTTTTCAGATGGATCAGCAGCAGCGAGATGCTGGCCGGCGTGATGCCGGAGATGCGTGACGCCTGGCCCAGGGTTTCCGGCCGGTGCTTCTGCAGTTTCTGCCGCGCCTCGATCGACAGGGCCGACACCTGCAGGTAGTCCAGGTCGGCCGGCAGCTTGAGCCCTTCGTAATAGGCGGCGCGCTCGACCTCGCCCTTCTGGCGGTCGATGTAGCCGGAATACTTGGCGGCGATTTCGATTTGCTCGACCACCGGCGCAGCCAGTTCGCCCAGTGTTTCACGTGAAACATCCGAGGTAGCATACTTGCCACCGTCCAGCGACATGAGATTAGCGTAGCTCACATCCGGCCGGCGCAGCAGGTCGAACAGGTTGTACTCACGCTCGATGGTGGTGCCCAGCACGCGCTCGGCTTCGGCGGCGGCCAGGATGCGCGGATTGACCCAAGTGGCTTTCAGGCGCTCTGTTTCACGTGAAACAGCATCGCGCTTGCGGCTGAAGGCGTCCCAACGGACATCGTCCACCAGGCCCATCTGGCGGCCGGTTTCGGTCAGGCGCATGTCGGCGTTGTCTTCCCGCAGCTGCAGGCGGAACTCGGCCCGGCTGGTGAACATGCGGTAGGGCTCGGTCACACCCTTGGTGATCAGGTCGTCCACCAGCACACCCAGGTAGGCTTCGTCGCGTCGCGGCAGCCAGGCGGCTTCGCCCCGGCACTGCAGCGCGGCGTTGATGCCGGCGAACAGGCCCTGGGCCGCCGCCTCTTCATAACCGGTGGTGCCGTTGATCTGGCCGGCAAAAAACAGGCCGCCGATCTGCCGCGTTTCGAAGCTGCTTTTCAGCTCGCGCGGGTCGAAGTAGTCGTACTCGATGGCGTAACCCGGGCGCAGGATGTGGGCGTTCTCCAGCCCCTTCATGCTGCGCACCAGGTCGTACTGAATGTCAAACGGCAGGCTGGTGGAGATGCCGTTCGGGTAGTACTCGTTGGTGGTCAGGCCTTCGGGTTCCAGGAAGATCTGGTGGCTGTCCTTGTCGGCAAAGCGGTTGATCTTGTCTTCCACGCTCGGGCAGTAACGCGGGCCGACGCCTTCGATCTTGCCGGTGAACATGGGGCTGCGGTCGAAGCCGGAGCGGATGATCTCGTGGGTGCGCTCGTTGGTGTGGGTGATCCAGCACGGCAGCTGCTGCGGGTGCATGGCCGCGTTGCCCATAAAGCTGAACACCGGCACACCCTGCCCTTCGTTCATGCCGCCGGGCATGCCATCGCCGGGTTGCTCGGTGCACTTGGAGAAGTCGATGCTGCGGCCATCCAGCCGCGGCGGGGTGCCGGTCTTGAGGCGGCCCTGTGGCAGCTTGAGTTCCTTGAGGCGGGCGCTGAGCGACACCGCCGGCGGATCACCGGCGCGGCCGGCCGCGTAGTTGTTCAGGCCAACGTGGATCTTGCCATCCAGAAAGGTTCCAGCTGTCAAAACGACTGTCCGGCTACGGAAGCGGATGCCGACCTGGGTCACCGCCCCCACCACCCGGTCGCCTTCCACCATGAGGTCGTCTACCGCCTGCTGGAACAGCCACAGGTTGGGCTGGTTTTCCAACCGGCGGCGGATGGCGGCCTTGTAGAGAATGCGGTCGGCCTGGGCTCGGGTGGCACGCACGGCCGGGCCCTTGGAGCTGTTGAGAATGCGGAACTGGATGCCGCCCTCGTCGGTGGCAATCGCCATGGCACCGCCCAGCGCGTCCACCTCTTTCACCAGGTGGCCCTTGCCGATGCCGCCGATGGAAGGGTTGCAGCTCATCTGGCCCAGGGTCTCGATGTTGTGGCTCAGCAGCAGGGTCTTGCAACCCATGCGGGCCGCCGCCAGCGCGGCTTCGGTGCCGGCATGGCCGCCACCGACGACGATGACATCAAATTCTTGTGGGTACAGCATGGTGCAGGGAATGACCGCCGGGCGGTCTGCGCAGGGAGAAGAACCCGCAATTTTAGCCGGCCGGGCCGATTTACGCGACAATTGGGGATATAAATCCGGCTCCTGCCCAGGTGCCATCTGCGCCAGGCGCTACAAATTTAATAGCAAATCACATGGATTGCCGTTCCGGCTGTGGCGCCTGCTGCATTGCCCCCTCGATTTCCAGCCCGATTCCCGGCATGCCCGTCATCAACGGGGTCAGCAAGCCGGCCGGCGTGCGCTGCATCCAGCTCGACGCGGCCAACCGCTGCCTGATCTTCGGCCAGCCCGGCCGGCCGGCGGTCTGCAGCAGCCTGGCGCCAACTCAAGAAATGTGTGGTCATACACAAGACCATGCCTTGAGCTGGCTTGACGCATTAGAGAAGAAAACTGATCCAAACAACGGATTTGGTTCTAAGGAGGTATCTGATCGTGATCCGCATTAATTGGATTTCATGCATGCTGCTCTTCGCGGCCGGTTTAGTCCTCGGGGGATGCGCCTCGACACACAATCTCAAGACGGATGGCAACAACCTGCTCGGTGGCGGGTTTCACGAAGAAGAGCTTCGGCCAGGCCTTTTCAAGCTGACCGCTCGCAGCAACCAAAGTATCTGGCCGAATTTCAGTGCTGCACACACGACCTGGACTCAACGTGCAGACCAACTCTGTGGCAAACAAGCCTACAAAAGCTTTGATGCCGACTTTTCTGATGGCCAAGGCTCCACACTGCCGATTGTCGTTCCAGGGGGCGGAATGGTTGGCGTCACGAACTACAACGCAACACTCAGTGGGTATCTGGTCTGCGACTCTGCACAACTAACAATCACCGAAGCCAAGAGCTTTCTACGGCAACAGGCGCTTGATCAGGAGAGACGAGCGGCAGAAAGACATCAGCAGGAACTGTTGCAGCTTGGAGGAGACGACTGCTCACAGGCGGCGCCTAGCATCACCAGCGAAATCTATTTCCAACGAGCAAGAGCCCTTAGGACGCTGGAACAATACACCAAGGCAAAGGCTTGCTATTTTCTCGCTCAGCAAATCGAAAAGGACACTTCTTCCTATTACTACCGCGAATCCTGCGAAGCCCTTGGCTGGATGTACGAATTGGGATACGGCGTCGAGAAAGACATGCAGACCGCTCGCGAATGGTATCGAAAGGCGGGATTGCTCTGACTCACAACAAATACGCCGCGCCGGCCTGAACACGCCAGGCGGCACGGCAAATGTGCAGAACGGAGCCTAAGAGGACTTCGATCCGGTTGCTCTCAGAACGGGTAATGGCGCGGTGTGGTCTGCATCGTGATCCAGCGCAGTTCGGTGAACTCGTGGATGCCGGCCTTGCCGCCAAAGCGGCCGATACCTGAGCCTTTGACGCCGCCAAACGGCATCTGCGCCTCGTCGTGCACCGTGGGGCCGTTGACGTGGCAGATGCCGGAGTCGATGCGGCGCGCCACGTTGAAGGCACGCGCGATGTCACCGCCGAACACGGCCGCCGACAGGCCGTACTCGTTGTCGTTGGCACAGGCCACGGCCTCTTCCACGCCGTTGACGCGCACGATGGCCTTGACCGGGCCGAAGGTCTCTTCACGGTAGATCTTCATCGCCGGGGTCACATGGTCGAGGATGGTGGCGGGCATCAGCGTGCTGGTGGCCTTCTCACCGCACACCAGTTTGGCGCCCTTGGCCAACGCATCGTCGATCAGCGCGTTGCAATGCTCCACCGTGCTCATGCCGATCACCGAACCCAGCACCACCGGCTCGGGCTTGCGCGGGTCGCCCAGCGGCAGGGCCTTGGCCTTGGTCACGAAACGCTTGACGAACTCGTCGGCAATCTTCTGGTCCACGATGATGCGCTCGGTCGACATGCAGATCTGCCCGCTGTTGGCAAAACAACCAAAAGCGGCGCCGTTGACGGCGTCATCGATATCGGCGTCGTCCAGGATCACCATGGGGGCCTTGCCTCCAAGCTCCAGCACCACGGGCTTCAAGTACTTGGCGCAGGTCATGGCGATGATCTTGCCCACGCGGGTAGAGCCGGTGAAGTTCACGCGGCGCACCGCCGGGTGCGCCACCATGGCTTCCACCACCGCACCGGCATCGGCCGGGGCGTTGGTGATGTAGTTCACCACGCCGGGCGGGAAACCGGCTTCCTGGAAGGCCTCGATGATGAGCTGGTGGGTGCGCGGGCAGTTCTCCGAGCCCTTCATGACCACGGTGTTGCCGCAGGCCAGCGGCACACAGATGGCGCGTGTGCCCAGAATGACGGGCGCGTTCCACGGCGCGATGCCCAGCACCACGCCGGCGGGCTGGCGCACGGCCATGGCCAGCGAACCCGGCACGTCGGAGGGGATCACCTCGCCGGCCACCTGGGTGGTCAGCGCAGCGGCCTCGCGGATCATGCCGGCAGCCAGGAAGACGTTGAAGCCGGCCCACTGGCCCGAGGCGCCGGTCTCGGCCGCCACGGACTCGATGAACTGCGGCGTCTTGGCTTCCAGCGCGTCGGCCGCTTTCAGCAGCAGGGCGCGGCGCTCGCTGGGGCCGGTCAGGCTCCAGGTCTTGAAGGCTTCGGCCGCGGCCTCGACGGCCATCACGGCATCGGCCGGGGAAGCTGCGGGTGCGCGCGAGGCCACCGTGCCGTCCAGCGGGTTGCGGCGCTCGAAGGTGGCGCCGCGCTCGGCCGTGACCTTGAGGCCATTGATGAGCATGGACATGTCGGACATAGTTTTCTCCTTGACTGAGTCGATTCGTTAAACAGGGGTGGTCTTGCGGCGGCGCTGCACGGCATCGGCCGCCGTGGTGTGGTCGGTGGCGTCGGCGCCCAGATAGGCTTCGCGGATCACATTGGAGCGTTGCAGCAGCCTGGCCGGGCCGCTGGCCACCAGCGTGCCGCGCTCCAGCACATAACCACGGTCGGCCACGGCCAGCGCCTTCTTGACGTTCTGCTCCACCATCAGCACGGTGGTGCCGTTGTCGGCAATGCGGCGCGCCATGGCCAGCAGCTCGTCCACCATCTTCGGGGCCAGGCCGAGCGAGGGCTCGTCCAGCATGAGCAGGCGCGGCGCGCTCATCATGGCGCGCGCCACCGCCACCATCTGCTGCTCGCCACCACTCATGGTGCCGGCCAGCTGGTGGATGCGTTCACGCAGCTTGGGAAAGTCATTCAGGACCTGTTCCATGCGGTGTGCGCGCTCAGTGCGGCCGATGAGCCAACCACCCAGCTCCAGGTTCTCCAGCACGCTCATTTGCGGAAACAGCTGCCGGCCCTCGGCCACCAGCGTCACGCCATCGCGCACGATCTCATGCGTCTTCTCGGGCAGATCCTCGCCGTCGAGCAGCACCATGCCCTGGCGCGGGATCAGGCCCATGAGCGCCTTGAGCAGCGTGGTCTTGCCCGCGCCGTTGGGACCGAGGATCACGGTCAGGCCGGGCTTGACCTCGAAGCGCAGGTCGCGCAACACGAGAAAGGGGCCGTAGCCGGCACTCAGGCCCCGCACCTGCAGGTGCGCGTGCTTGTCGTCTCCCAGCACGAAGGGGGTATCGCGGTACCACATCATGCGGCCACCTCCTCTTCTTCGCTGTCGGCAGAAGGTTCAGCCATCTCGTCGCCCAGGTAGGCTTCGATCACCTCCGGGTTGCGCACCACGTTGTGCGGGGTGTCGTCGGCGATCTTGCGGCCCTGGTGCAGCACGATGACGCGCTCCACATGGCGCAGCAGCGTGGTCACGGCGTGCTCGATCCAGATCACCGTCAGGTCCAGCTCGTCGCGCAGACGGCGGATCAGGCGCGCCATCTCCTCGATCTCGGACTCCGTCAGGCCGGCGGCCACTTCATCGAGCAACAGCAGCTTCGGTCGCGTGGCCAGCGCCATGCCGATCTCCAGCAGGCGTTGCTGCGAAGGCGTGATGGCGGCGGCCGGCAGCTCGGCCTGTGCGGACAGACCGATCAGCGACAGAATGCTGGCGGCATCACGCAAGGCCCAGGGCACGTCCACCTCGTCCCCCCAGAACACGTACTTGCGACGGCGCTGGCCCGCGAACTTGAGGCCGAACTCGATGTTGGCGACCACCGGCATGTCAGCGAACACGCGCGGGGTCTGAAAGGTGCGCGCCACGCCATGCGCGGCAAAGCGGTGCGGGCCGCGACCGGTCAGGTTGTGGCCATGGGCGATCAGGCGTCCCGAGGTGGGTACCTGCACGCCGGAGATGGCGTTGAAAAAAGTGGTCTTGCCGGCGCCGTTGGGTCCGATGATGCCCACCAGCTCACCCGGCACGAAATTCGCACTGACGCCATCGACGGCCACCAGGCCGCCGAAGCGCACCGTCACGTTGTGCGCCTCCAGCAAGGGAGTAACTTGCTCAGACAAAATGACTCTCCTTCTCGCGGCGCTTGAGGCGCTGCTTCTCACGTTCTTTCTCTCCGCTGAGCTCGCGCTTGAGGTCCTTGGCCCAGTCGCGGCTGTCAGTCCACCAGTCCTTGAAGGTCTCCCAGCGCAAGGAGGCCAGGCCACCGGGCAGGTAGAGAACGCACAGGATCAGCAACAGACCCAGCGACATCAGGTAGATCTGCGGGAACTGCAGGCGCAGCGACTCGGCCAGCACGCTGAAGATGATGGCGGCCAGTAGCGGCCCCCACAGCGTGAGCACGCCACCGATCAGCGTGATCAGCACGGTCTGGAAACCGATGAAGGGGTTGAACACGGTGTGCGGGTCGATGTAGGTCCAGCGCACCGCCATGGCCGCACCGACGGCACCGGCAAAAGCGGCGGTGATGGCAAAGCCGGCGATCTTGACCAGGCGGGTGTTGACGCCCAGGGTCTGGGCGCGCTGCTCGTCGGCACCGATGCCCATCAGCGCCAGGCCGAAGCGCGTGCGCCTCACCATGATGGACAGCGCCACCGCCAGCACCGCGATCACCAGCACCGTCAGGTAGATGACGTTGTTCTCGGGAATGACGGTGAGCACGCGGCCTACGGTGCCGGTGACCGTTTTTTCGAAGTAGGTCACGGCGTGCATGATCAGCTCGGTCATGCCGAAGGTCAGCACGGCGAAATAGGTACCGCGCAGGTGCAGCACAGCCGCACCCATGACCACGGCCACGACGACGGCCATGCCGGCACCGATGGCGATGGTCTCGACCCAGCCGAACTGACCGAGCAGCAGGGCCGTGGTGTAGGCGCCGATGCCGAAGAAGGCCGAGGTGGCCAGCGACAGGTAACGCGTGCTGCCACAGAACAGGCCCCAGCTGGACGACAGGGCCACGTACATCAGACAGGTCAGCGCCATGGAGACGACGAACTCGCTGGCATAGGACGGCAGGGCCAGTGCCCAGCCACTGAAGGCCAGCAGCACCAGCAGGTCGCGAATGAGGAATTGCCGGGAGTTCATGCTTTTCTACTTTTGCGGGTGAACAGACCTTCGGGACGCAGCAGCAACACGGCGATGAACACCACGTAGGACAGCAGGGCCTTGAGCGAGGGGTTGGTGAAATGCATGCCCAGCGCCTCGATCACACCCAGGAACAGGCCGCCGATGAGCGCGCCACCCATGCTGCCGAAGCCCCCCAGCGTGATGACGATCAGCGCCGTCACGGTGTAGGGCTGGCCCATGTAGGGGGTGATGGTGTAGGCCATGGACAACAAGGCGCCGGCCACGCCCGACAGCCCCAGGCCGATGCCGAACATCATCGGATGCAGGCGTTTGGTGTCGATGCCGATGAGTTGCGCACCAATGGCCGACTGCATCAGGGCCCGCACGCCCTTGCCCAGCAAGGTCATGCGCAGCAGCACGATGAGCGCACCGCTGAACAGCAGGGCCAGGAAGAAGACCAGCAGCTTGTTGGCGGCGAACTGAGCCTCGCCGAATTTCACCGGCTCGGTCAGGTAGTCGTAACCGCGCAGGTCACCGCCCCACTGCCATGACACGAAGTTCTGCACCAGGAACATGAGGCCGAAGGCGACCATCAGGCCGCGCGCCTCGAAGACGTCGAGATTCGGCGAGGTGGCAGTCAGGCGGCGGAAGCACAGGAAGTGAACGACCACGCCGAGCAGCATCAGCACCACAAAGGCCACCGGCACCATCAGCAGCGGCGACAGGCCGAACTGCGTCTGCACCAGCCACGTGAGATAGGCGCCCACCATGAGGAATTCACCGTGGGCAATGTTGAGGATGCGCATCAGGCCGTACTGGAGGTTCAACCCCAGCGCAACCAGCGCATAGATGCCCCCGGTGATCAGACCGGAGGCAATCAGTTCGAGCCAGGCAGTAATAGACATAAGAGCGTTGGAAAAGAGAGCGCCCGCGACACCAGCAAAGGCCATCGTCGGGGGCCGCCGCGGAACCGGCTTTGCCGGGCCGCTGGCGGCGTCCCCCTGGGGGAAGGCGGCCTTCAGGCCGACTCAGGGGGGCTTCACCAATTCGGCTTCGGCGCCAGCTTGGCGGTTGCGACCTTGGCGGGCCATACCACTTCGAACTCGCCCTTTTGCCACTGGCTCACCGTGCCTGGTGTGCCCACGTTCTCGCTACCGACGAACTTGATGTCGCCCAGGATGGTCTTGTGCGTGGTGTTGGCCACATAGTCACGGATCGCCTTGCGGTCCAGTCCATGCGCCTTGACGGCATTGGTGAGGATTTCCAGCGAAGCCCAGCAAGCACCGCTGGCCCAGCGGTCCGGCTCCTTGCCGCCGAACTTCTTGGTGTGGGCGTCGAAGTAGGCCTTGGCACCCGGGCTGGTCTTGCTGTTCCAGGAGCCCATGCCCAGCACGCCTTCGGCGCCGGCCGGCGTCATGACGTTGCGGTAGAGCTGGAAGGCCGTGCCGACCGAAGCGTAGAAGAACTTCGGATTGAAACCGACTTCCTTGGACTGTTTGCTGGCCAGGATGGTGTCGGGCGGGTAGGTGAAACCGATGAAGGCATCCGGGTTCTTGTCCTTGATGGAGCGCAGCACCGGCGACAGGTCCTTGACGCCACCCGGATAACTCTTGTCTTCCACCATGCGAATGTCCGTACCCTGCAGCGCGACTTTCAGCGCAGCGAAGTTTTCCAGACCGAACAGGTCGTCCACGTAGATCACGGCAATGCTCTTGACGCCATTGGCCTTGAGCATGTCCACCAGCGCCTCGCACATCGGCTTGGGTTGCTGCAGCATCAGGAAGAAGTAGGGCAGCTTCATCTCGACCAGTCGCTTGGACAGGGCTGTCGGCGCCAGGAAGGGATAACCGAAACGGTTGGCCAAGGGCGCCACCGCGAAGTTGGCGTTCGAACCCCAGGGCGGTAGCACCAGGTCGACCTTGTCGGAACCCATCAGTTTTTCATAGGAGCGCACGCAGGTTTCGATGTCGCTGCGGTCGTCGGAGCTGATCAGCTCGATCGGACGGCGCACGCCCTTGACATCCAGGCCGCCCGCGGCATTCTGCTGCTCGGCCCACAACAGGTAATTCGGCTCCTGGCTGACCTGGGCGCCGCCGGTCCATGGGCCGGTACGGGCGATGGCATAGCCGACACGAACCGGCTTTTGCTGCGCCAGCAGCTGGGGCGCAAAAGCGGCAGCGCCAACCGCGGCAGCGCCCTTGAGGAGGGTACGTTTCGTTTCTTGAATCATGTTGTCTCCAGTGAAAGTGATCTTTCGGGAATTGGACAAGCAATGCTAGAAAACCTCGCAGGGCATGGCTGTGCTGAACGTGCACAAAGTAGTTGACGGTTCACGCAAGAAGATCAGGGATAACCCTTGTCCCCACCCTTCACCTGAATTGGTCACTGCGCCCATAATCGCGAAACCATGCACCGCCCAGCCCAGAACCGGAGCCCCGCATGACGGCCACCACCGTCGTCACGACGGACGACTTCGCGCCGCGCGAGCGTGCGCCGGTCTGGCGCGAGTGGATCTGGAAGCATTTCGGCGGCCTGGAGTCCGACCTCTACGGCGATACCGATTTCGACGGTCACATGGCCTCGGCGCGCGCCGGCGATCTCATCCTCACCAAACTCGAAGCCAACCGCCACCGCGTGGTGCGCACGCAGGACATGGTGCGCGCCAGCGATGAGGGTTACCTCAAGATCGTGGCGCCGATGAAAGGCCGAGCTGGCGTCGAGCAGATGGGGCGCCAGGCCTGGGTGGCCCCCGGCGCCTGGACCATCTACGACACCACCGGCAGTTACGCCGTGGCCAACCCGGAGCGGGTGGAGCACCTGATCGTCATGCTGCCGAAAGCGCAGATGATCGAGCGCGGCCTGCGCCTGGACACGCTGATGGCGCGTCCGGTCGGTGGCGCCAGCGGCATCGCCCGCGTGGCGCTGACCACCATGCGCAGCACCTTCCAGGAACTGCCGCACATGAGTGCCGACGCGGCGCGCGGCGCCGGCGAGCTGATCGCCCAGCTGGTGCGCCTGTCCCTGATCGAACTGTCGGGACAGGAAACCGCCCTGACGCAGCGCGAAGCGCTGAAAGACCGCATCCGCGGCTACGTGGCGCTGCACCTGCGCGACCCCGAGCTCACGGTGGAGCAGATCGCCCATGCGCTGAACTGCAGCAAGCGCCATCTCTACAACGCCTTCGGCGAAGAAGACCAGACCCTGGCCAGCTACATCCAGCACCTGCGGCTGGAGGCCTGCCTGCGCGAACTGCAGCACCCGATGGCGCAGACCCGCCCGATCACCGACATCGCCCTGTCCTGGGGCTTCAACAACCTGTCGCATTTCAGCCGCGTGTTCCGCGAACACACCGGCCAGAGCCCGAGCGAATTCCGCAGCCAGGCCCTGGCGGCGTCCCAGACGCGACTGCAGCCGCATTGATCTTTGCGCCGGCTTGGTGAACAGTAGCGGCAGATCCGATCCGGACCCGCCCTACCAGGAGACACCATGCACATCCCCTCACTCAAAGAAGTGGTCAGCGCCGACGAATGGCAGCTGCGCTGCGACCTCGCCGCCGCCTACCGCCTGGTGGCGGCCTACGGCTGGAGCGACCTGGTGTTCACCCACATCAGCGCCCGCATCCCCGGCCCGGAGCACCACTTCCTCATCAACCCCTACGGCCTGATGTTCGACGAGATCACGGCCTCCAGCCTGGTCAAGGTCGACCAGGACTGCAACAAGCTCAGCGACTCGCCCTTCCCGGTCAACCCGGCCGGCTTCGTGATCCACAGCGCCATCCACCAGGTGCGCGAGGACGCCGGCTGCGTGCTGCACACCCACTCGCGCGCCGGCGTGGCAGTGAGCGCGCAGAAATGCGGCATCCTGCCGATCAGCCAGCAATCCACCTTCGTGCTCGGTTCGCTGGCCTACCATGACTACGAAGGCGTCGCCCTGCGCGACGACGAGAAGCCGCGCCTGCAGGCCGACCTCGGCAACGCCAACTACCTGGTGCTGCGCAACCACGGCCTGCTGACGGTGGGCCGCAGCATCGCCGACGCCTTCCTCGCGATGTACACCTTCGAGAACACCTGCCGCATCCAGCTCGATGCCCAGGCCGGCGGCGAGCTGGTCCATGTGAACCCGCAAATCCTCACCGGCGTGGCTGCCGCCATGAAGACCGTCACCGTGGGCCAGGGGGCGGGCCTGGTGTGGCCGGCGCTGCTGCGCAAGCTGGAACGCATGGACCCAGGGTACAAGACCTGAGCCCCACAATGCTATTGTTTTGGTAGCTATTGGCGCAACAAGGGCAAGAGCTACTTGCCAAAAAGCTTCTTCAACCCTTCGCTCGCCTTATCGCCCAGGCTGGCCCCGGTGCCGGTGCCGACACCGGGCATCAGCACCGTCCCGATGGCAGCGCCGATCATGGCGCCGCGCGTCAGCGTCACCTGCGGTTCGCTCACCGTGCCGCCCAGCGCCAGCGGCACGCCGACGGCGCCGCCAAGCTCCACACTGATGCGCCCGCTCAAGGCCCGGCTCGGCGCAACATTCACCTGACCGGTGGCACTGAGCACGCCCGAACTCGCCACCAGATTGCTGAGTTCGATCGCCTTGCCGTGCGTGCCGACCTGCCCGGCCAGCGTGTCCAGCGGTGTCTGGCCGCCGCGGCTCATGCCTACGGTCTTCACGGCCTTGGCCAGATCGATGCCATGCACCACCGCGTTGCGCACGGTGAAGGTGGATTGGGTCTGCAGCACGTCGGCCAGTGCCCCGGGCTTGCGCGTGCGCGCGCTCAGGCTTGTGCTGGCCTCCAGCTGGCCGCTCAGGGGCTGCGCCGCCTGGGAGGCTGGCGTCGGCTCGGGCGCCGTAAGCCGAGACACCTCAACATCATGCGTCTTGAGCTGGCCCTTGAGCGCGAACTCCGCGCCAGTCTCCTTGGGCGGCTGCAACTCCAGCCGTCCCGTGATGCTGCCGCCGGCCACCTGCAGCTTGACGCCCCAGGTATGGGCCTGCGCCTCCCGCTGCAGCGCCAGCTTTGCGCCCTGTAGGCGGCCCTGCAGGATCTGCCCCTGTACCTGTTGCGGCCAGACATCCGGGCTCAGGGTCGCGTCGGCCTGCAGCGTGATGGCCGTCCCCTTGGCATCGACCCAGGTCAGGCCGTCGAGCACGGTGCGTCGCGGCAGGAACTGCCAAGGCACATCGGCCTCCTGCTGGCTGTCGCGCTTCTTTTTCTGCAGCGCCGCCTGCAGGGCATCGAGACCCGGCTGCGGCAGCACGGCGCGGCGCACGACCAACGTCGCCGGCGCCACCTTGCCCTGCAGCAGATCGGTCCACACCGGCCGCACTTCCACACGCTCCACGGTCAACGCCGGCTGGGTCTGCAGCACGATGCGCTCCACCGCCACGGCCGGCAGCGGCCACAGCGCGACATCGATGCGCCCCAGCGTCACGCCCACGCCGAGCGCCGTGCCGGCTTGCTGTTCCATGCGGGAGCGGAAATCATCGGTGCCGATCCAGCGCTGCAAGACCAGTACCCCGGTCGCCAGCAGCAACAGCAACACCAACAGGGCAATGACGATCCATTTGAGCGTGCGTTTCATGCCGGCATTGTGGCATCGGCTTGGGGGTGCAGACTGCGCTGGCGCCAGGCCAGCAGCGCCCCCAGCCACAGCGCCAGCGCCGAGAACACCAGGCCCCGGCTCAGGCCGCCCGGGCCGTCGGCAATCCAGCCCACGATGGTGGGACCGACGATCTGGCCGGCGGCAAACACGATGGTGAAGGCACTGATGCCGGCCGCCCACTGCTCCGAGGGCAGGTTGTGCCGCACCAGCGCCGTGGTGGACGCCACCACCGACAGGAACACGCCACCAAACAGCAGGCCGGAGACCAGCACCACCCCCCAGGCCGAGGTCAGCGCCGGCAGGAGGGTGGCCACGCCGAGCAGGGTGTTGAGAATCGCCAGCGCCTGGCCGCCGCGGTAACGGTCCAGCAAGCCGGCCCACAGCCGCGCCGATGCCACCACCGCCAGCCCGAGCAATGCATAGAAGCCCGTGATGGCACCCGGCGCCACGCCCTGCTCGCGCAGCAGGGCAATCACGAACGTCATGTAGCCGATGTAGCCGACACCGAACAGCATGTAGCCGGCCAGCGCATAAGCCAGCGGGCGCCAGTGGAACGGCGTGGCGGCCTGTGTCGATGGACCGGCCGCAGACGCCGGGGTCAGTGCGCGCAGCCGCAGCGCTGGCCACCACAACACCGCGGTGACCAGCCCGCAGACGGCGGCCAGCAGCCACCAGGCCCAGGTCCAGCCGTGCGGCACGGCACTGGCGGCTGTCAGCACCTGCGGCACAGCCAGGGCGGAGAGCGTGATGCCCCAGCCAGTGCCGCCGTAATACAGCCCCAGCAGCAGGCCGGCGCGCCGCGGCTGCAAGGCCCCCATGCGCGCCGCCAGCAGGCCGCCGGCAATGAAGATGAAAGCACTCGCCACCCCGGCCAGCAGGCGCTGCAACAAGAGCGGCGCGGCACCGGTAAAGAAGCCGCTCAGGCCCATGAACAGGCTGGCCAGCAAGGCACCCCCCAGCAGCAAGGTCACCGCGCCCAGGCGCTGCATCAGCCGGGGCGTGGCCAGGGCACCGAGCAGGTAGCCCAGCGCATTGGCGGTGTTCATGGCACCAGCCAGGGTGTAGCTCCAGCCCAGGTCGGCGCGCATCACCGGCAGCAGCAGGCCGTAGGCAAAGCGCGTGATGCCCAGCGAGACGGCGGCGGCCAGCGAAAGCGCCAGCGCCAGTCCCATGAGCGACAGGGGGGAGGCTTGAGAAAGCGGCGAATGGCGCGACATGATGTCCAGCATTCTGCGGGAAAGCTGCGTCCTCCGCGCCCGGCGCCTGTCACAAAGACAGCAGCCTGTCACGGGCAAGGGCTTCGGCAAATCCGTAGGCTATGCCGTGTTCCCTCCCACCGTGAAAGAAAGTCTCCATGCGCTCCTTGTTTGATCCCGTCCAGGCCGGTGCCCTGTCCTTGTCCAACCGCATCGTCATGGCGCCACTGACGCGCAACCGCGCCCCGGGCGCCCTGCCCAACGCCTTGATGACGACCTACTACACCCAGCGCGCCTCGGCCGGCCTCATCATCACCGAGGCCACCGCCATCAGCCACCAGGGCCAGGGTTATGCCGATGTGCCCGGCATCTGGAGCGACGAGCAGGTAACACGCTGGAAAATGATCACCGACGCCGTGCACGCCGCCGGTGGCAAGATCGTGATGCAGCTCTGGCACGTGGGCCGCGTCTCGCACACCGAACTGCAGCCCAATCACCAGGCGCCGGTGGCGCCCTCGGCCATCACCGCCAAGACCAAGACCGTGCTGATCAAGGACGGCGCGCCCACCTTCGTCGAGACCTCGGCGCCGCGTGCCCTTGAACTCACTGAGCTGCCCGGCATCATCAATGACTACCGCCGTGCGGCGCGCAATGCCATCACCGCCGGCTTCGACGGTGTGGAAGTGCACGGGGCCAACGGTTACCTGCTGGACCAGTTCCTGCGTTCGGACTCCAACCAGCGCAGCGATGCCTACGGTGGTTCGATCGAGAACCGCGCCCGCCTGCTGCTCGAAGTGATGCAGGCCGTTTGCGAGGAGATCGGCGCCCAGCGCACTGGCTTGCGCCTGTCACCTGTCACGCCGGCCAACGACGCCAGCGACCCGAAGCCGCAGCCGCTGTTCGAGCATGTGGTGCGCGAACTGGCCAAACTGGATCTGGCCTATGTGCACATCATCGAAGGCGCCACCGGCGGTGCGCGCAACCACCAGCAAGGCGACACACCGTTCGACTACGCCGCCCTGCAGGCAGCCTACCGTGCCGCCGCCGGCAAGGCCGCCTGGATGGTGAACAACGGTTATGACCGTCCGCTGGCAGAGCAGTCGCTGGCGCAAGGCGCCGACCTGGTGGCCTATGGCCGGCCCTTCATCGCCAACCCGGATCTGGTACGCCGCCTGCGCGAAGGCGGTCCTTTCAACGAAGTGAACCGCGCCACCCTCTATGGCGGCAGCGAAAAGGGTTACACCGACTACCCGGCACTGGCCTGATCGCAAGCGGCCAACCGAAGCAGACGGCTCAGTGGCCGCCCTCCTCGGCGGCCCACAGCCGGTGCGCATCGACCAGCACACGGGTCACGGCCTCCTGCGCATCCCAACGCGCGACTTCGGCGGCCAACGCGGCGTCAAGTGCCGCGCGGCGCGCCTGCAGGGCCTCGGTCAGGGTCACTTCGCCCAGGCCGTAGGCCTTGCCGGCCAGCTGGGCGACATGCGCCATGGCCTGCTGCACGGCGGCCTGCCGCTGCGCCACGGCCACGGCGTTGATCGCCTGCAGCACGGCACGCTGGGCCGCCGCCTCCACCCGTTGCCGCGTCTGGGCCAGCCGCTGCTCGGCGGCATCGGCCAGCGCCAGCGTGGCGCGCTGCTCGCCCTCGCGGTAGGCGCCAGGCAGCGGGATCGACACATAGACGCCGACGATGTTGTCCTGGCCACTGCGTTCGCGCGCCGCGCGCACCCCCAGCAGCGGGTCGGGACGGGTGTCGAGCCGGGCCCGCTCGCTGCGCAGGCGCGCCTGGCGCAACTCGGCCTCGGCCAGCTCGATCTCGTGGTTGTCGCCCACGATGCGCTGCAGCCAGTCCTGCGCCTGGCCCGGCAGGGGCGGTGCATCCGTTGCCGCGACCAGCGGCACACTGTCGACCGCCAGACCGGGAAAACGCTTTTGCAACTCCTGGCGCTGCATCTGCTCGCGGGCACGGGCCAGCTGCTCGGCCGCCTGGGCCCGGTCATGCTCGGCCTGCGCCATCAACTGGTCCATGCGCGGCGCATCGCCGGCCTTGACGCGGCGTGCCGCCACCTGCAACTGATCCTGCGCCAGCGCCGCCTGCTGTGCCAACACCGCTGCCGTGCTGCGTTCGCGCTGCCAGCCGTACCAGGCCACCACCAGGCTGCGCACGGCCTCGTGCCAGACATCGGCATAAGCCGACTGACCCGCGGCAACCCCCGCATCGCCGAGATCACGGTCGGTCTGGGCCTTGCCGCCCCAGCGGATGCTGCGCTCCAGCGCCAGATCGCTTTCGGCATAGTCCGGCCCGGCGGTTTCCTTGCGCTGCTGCGCCCCCAGTTTGAGGTTCCATTCATGGACACCGGCGGCCAGCTGCTGGCTGCGCGCCTGCGCCAGCGCCATGCCGGCACGCGCGGCCTGCACCTGCGGCAGGGTCACAATCACCTCGCGCGTCGGACTCACCGGCGGCAAGGACAGCTTGGCCACCAGGGCATCGGTCTCATTGGCCAACGCGCTGGCCGCCAGACCCAAGACCAGCGCGCCCAGCAGGAAACGACCTGCTTTCAACCGCTTCATGCCAGCCTCCCAAACGTCTGTAAGGGGACCGCCCAATAAAACACCTGGGGCGATTGCAACACCTCGCGCAGGCGCGCCACCAGCGGCGCCACATCGTCGCTGCGCATCGCCATGTGCACGAACACCCGGCGCGCACGCCCCTGGACCTGCTCCATGGCCGTGGTCAGTGGTGCATGCGGGCCGATGCCGTGACCCCGGATGACGGAAAAACCAGGAACCAGATCCTGTTGCTGGCGCAGCAGATCGAGCATTTCTTCTTCGAGCGCCAAGGGCATCGCCAGCGTCAGCAGGCAATCCATGTCCGCGGCCCAGGGCCCCTCGGCTGGAGTGGTTAGATCTTGGTTCATGATTTGACCGCCACGCCAAAGCGGCGGAACAGAATAGGCAACAGCAGCAAGGTCAGCGCGGTGGCACTGAACAGGCCACCGATCACCACCACCGCCAGCGGACGCTGGATCTCGGAACCCGGCCCGGTGGCCAGCAGCAGCGGCACCAGACCCAGGGCGGTGATGCTGGCTGTCATGAGCACCGGGCGCAGGCGGCGCAGCGCGCCCTGGTGCACCACCTCGTCCAGCGCCATGCCGCGCGCCAGCAACTGGTTGAAATGCGTCACCAGCACCAGGCCGTTGAGCACGGCAATGCCCATCAGCGCAATGAAACCCACCGAAGCCGGCACCGACAGGTACTCGCCCGACACCGCCAGCGCCACCACGCCGCCGACCAGCGCAAACGGAATGTTGACGAACACCAGCAACGCCTGGCGCAGCGTGCCCAGGGTGGCAAACAGCAACAGCACGATCAGGCCCAGCACCACCGGGATCACCAGGGCCAGACGCGCCGCGGCACGTTGCTGGTTCTCGAACTGGCCACCCCAGGTCACATGCACCCCCGGCGGCAAGGTGATGTTCTTCGCCACCGCGGCCTTGGCTTCGTCGACAAAACCCACCAGGTCGCGGTCGCGCACATTGGCACGCACCACCGCCATGCGCGAGGAGTTTTCGCGCTCGATCTTCACCGGGCCGTCGACCACCTCCAGCGTGGCCACGTGGCTCAAGGGAATGGCCTGGCCATCGGCCAGCGGCAGGCGCAATTGCGCAAAGGTGGCCGGCGTCATCTGCGTCGCCGCCGGGCCGCGCAGCAGCAAAGGCACCCGCCGGGCATCGACCAGCACCGTGCCGACCGGCTGGCCTTCCACCAGCATGCGCAAGTCGTTCTGGATCCGCTCCACCGACAGGCCCAGGCGGCCGGCAGCCACACGGTCGATCGCCACGCGGAAATACTGCACGCCCTCGTTCTTCACGGTGATCACATCCTCGCTGCCGCTGATGCCCGAGAGCAGCTTGACCATCTGCTCGGCCAGCTGGTTGAGCACCTGCGGGTCGCTGCCGAAGATCTTGACCGCCACGTCGCCGCGCACGCCGGACAGCATCTCGGCGGTGCGCATCTCGATCGGCTGGGTGAAGCTCAGGTTGATGCCGGCGAACTCGGCACCCACCTTGCGCACCTCGTCCAGCACGGCCTCCTTGCTGTCGAAGCGCCATTGGTCCTTGGGCTTGAGCACCAGAAAGGTATCGGTCTCGTTCAGGCCCATCGGGTCCAGCCCCAGTTCATCGGCGCCGACCCGCGCCACGATGCTGCTGACCTCCGGCACCGCCGCCAATACGCGCCGTTGCAGTGCCTGGTCCATCGCCACCGAGGTCTCCAGGTTGATGGACGGCAGCTTCTCGACCTGCACGATGGCGTCGCCCTCGTCCATCGAGGGCATGAAGGACTTGCCCACCAGCGTGTACAGCCCCACTGCCAGCAGCAGCAGGACCAGCGAGGCCCCCACCACCAGCCGGCCGTGGCCGAGCGCCCAGTGCAGCACGCGGGCGTAATTACGCTCCAGCCAGAGCACCAGCCGTGGCGCGGCATGGTGCCCGCCCTTCAGAAAAAACGAGGCCAGCACCGGGATGACGGTGAGCGACAGCAGCAGGGACGTCAACAGCGCGAACACGATGGTGATGGCCACCGGCGCAAACATCTTGCCCTCCAGGCCCTGCAGCGTCAGCAGCGGCACGAACACCATCATGATGATGACCATGCCCGAGGTCACCGGCAGCGCCACTTCCTGCACGGCGCGGAACACGTCGTGCAGCTGCAGCTTGCCGGCCGCCGAAGGACGCGCCTGCAGGTTTTCCACCACCACCACCGCCGCATCGACCAGCATGCCGATGGCAATCGCCAGGCCGCCAAGCGACATCAGGTTGGCCGAGAGATTGAACTGCTGCATCAGGATGAAGGTACCCAGGGCAGACAAGGGCAGGATCAGCGCCACCACCAGCGCCGCGCGCAGATTACCCAGGAACAGCAGCAGCAGCACCAGCACCAGCACGATGGCTTCCATCAGCGCCTTGGACACCGTGTTCACCGCGCGCTCGACCAGATTGCCACGGTCGTAGAAGGGCTGGATCGTGATGCCGGGCGGCAGGGTCTTGCCGATGATCTCCAGCCGGGCCTTGACGTCGCGCACCACCTTCTGCGCGTTGGCGCCGCGCAGGCCCAGCACCAGGCCTTCGACCGCCTCGCGCTTGCCGTCCTGGCTCACTGCGCCGTAGCGCGTCAGGCTGCCCATGCGCACCTGCGCCACGTCGCCTACGCGCACCGCCTGGCCGTTGCGCTCGAGCACAGCAATGGCACGCACGTCATCGAGCGTGCGGATGCTGCCGTCGCTGCGCACCAGCAGCGACTCCTCGCCGCTGGCGAGCCGGCCAGCGCCGTCATTGCGGTTGTTGGCCGCCAGCGCCCCTTGCAGTTGTTCCAGCGACAGGCGGCGTGCCGCCAGCGCCGCCACATCCGGCACCACCTCGAAGGCGCGTGCATGACCGCCGAGCGAGTTGATGTCGGCCACGCCCGGGATGCTGCGCAGCTGCGGCCGGACCACGGTGTCGAGCAGGGTGCGCTTGTCGGTCAGCGAGGCCTCGCCCTCGATGGTGAACATGAACATCTCGCCCAGCGGCGTGGTGATGGGCGCCAGCCCGCCGGAAAGACCGGCCGGCAACTGGTCCATCACGCCGGACAGGCGCTCCCCTACCTGCTGGCGTGCCCAGTAGATGTCGGTGCCGTCGGCGAAGTCGAGCGTGATGTCGGCAATGGCGTACTTGCTCTGCGAGCGCAGCACGGTCTGGTGCGGCAGGCCCAGCAATTCCTGCTCGATCGGAATCACCACGCGCGACTCGACTTCGGCCGGCGTCATGCCGGGTGCCTTCAGGATGATCTTGACCTGGGTCGACGACACATCGGGGAAGGCGTCGATCGGCAGGTCGCGAAATGCCAAGGTCCCGGCGCCCACCAGGCCCAGCGCCAGCACCAGGACCAGCAAGCGCTGCGACAACGCAAAGGCGATCAGGCGCGCCAGCATCACTGCCCCGCGCCGGCGTCAGCACCCAAGCCGAGCCAGGCGCCCTTGATGGCGGCCACGCCCTTGACGGCGACCTCGTCGCCGGCCTTGAGCCCGGCGGTGATGGGCACCTCGCTGCCGCCACCAGCCCCGAGGGTCACGACCACGGCACGAAAGCCCTGCGGCTGGCGCACGAACACGTAATGGCGACCACCCTGCTGCACCACGGCAGCAGCCGGCACGCTCAAGGCCCCCCCCGATGCAGCCGCGGAACCCTGCCAGCGCAGCGGCACGAACTGGTTGATGCGCAGGCAGTCCTCGCGGCCCGCCAGCTCGGCGCGCAGCTGCACGCCCTGGGTCGCGCTGCTGAGCTGCGGTGACAGTGCAGTGATGCGCGCCGGCGTCTTGCAGCCGTCCACCCCCAGCGCATCCCCCACGCGCAGGGCCTGCGCCTGCTCGCGGGAGGCCTGCAACTCGATCGCCAGGCGGCCGGCACGCGCGATGTGCGCGACCGGAACGCCGGCTTCCAGCCGCTGGCCCGGCACCGCCATCTGCTCCAGCACGGTGCCGGCCACCGGCGCCACCAGGGTCAACTGAGGCGACAGGCCCGCGGTGCTGGACGCCCGGGCCAGCGCCGCCTCGCTGACACCGGCCAGGCGCAAAGCCTGTCGGCGTTCGCGCGCGGCCACCGAGGCCATCTCGTACTGGGCCCGCGACTCGTTGCGCCGGTGTTCGGAAACGATGCCGTCGGCAAACATCTGTTCGTCACGCTGTGCCTTGCCCTGCGCCAGCCGGGCCTGGGTCTCGGCCAGCAGCCACTCGCGCTGCCACTGCGCCAACTCCGGGCTCATGATGCGCGCCACCGCCTGGCCGGCGCGCACGGTCTGCATCGGCGCCACCAGTACGGCCTGCACCACGCCGGCCACCGGCATGCTGACCACATCGCTTTGCTGCGCCGGCAGCACCACCGTGCCCTGCAGGACCAGGGTCCCGGAAGCGGCGGCCTGGGGCTGCACCAGCGCCGTGCTCACGCCGGCACCGGCCTCCAGCTTGCTGCTCCAGGGAATGAGTTTGGAGGCATCCTGCGCCGCCGCGGCGCCGGCGAGACCGGCAAGGAGACTGGCAACGCCCAAAGCGGCACGGGAAGGTCGGAGAGGAAACAGCATGGGCAACTTAAAATGACCCGGTTCGTAGGACAACCGTCTTCCAACTCTAATCCATTCCGATTAAGGCCTGCTTAAGAACTAGCGGTATGACCCAACCCTGTCATATTCCCATGGTAGGCTCAAATTTCCCATGTCAAACGTTCGTCTTCGCCGCTACCTGCCGGCTGCGTGCCTTGCTGTTGCCTGCGCAACGGCAGGCACTGCCGCGCAAGCCCAAGTACCGGATGAAGAACAACGGTTGTCATGGCACGCACAGACCACCTTCATCTGGCAGGCCAAACCGGCTTTTCACGCCGGCTACAACGGCACCAACAGCCTGAGCCCGCTGGAAGAACGCGCCTATTCGCTCACCGCCACCGCCGACCTCGGCCTGCGCCTGTGGCAGGGGGCCCAGCTCCACCTCAACCCGGAAGCCACCAAGGGCGAGCCCTTGTCGCGTCTGACCGGCGTCGGCGGCCTGTCCAACGGCGAGCTGGCGCGCACCTCGGGCCCGGAAGTCAACGCCTACCGCGCACGGTTGTTCCTGCTGCAGCGCTGGAACGCCGGCGGCGAAACCGAAACCATCGACGCCGGCTTCAACGAGATCGGCGGCACCACCAGCAGCCGGCGCTGGACGTTAGTGGTAGGCAACTTCTCGCTGCTCGATTACTTCGACCCCAACCCCTACGCCAAGGACCCGCGCAGCCAGTTCCACAACTGGGCCTTCATGACCTACGGCGCCTGGGACTACGCAGCCGACTCGCGCGGCTACAGCAACGCCGTACTGCTCGACTACAGCACCCCGACCTGGGCCGTGCGCGTGGCGCGTGCGGCCGTGCCGGTGGAGTCCAATGGTCTGGCGCTGGACGGCGACCTGGGCCGGCGCTATGGCGATCAACTGGAGATCGAGTCCGACCTGCCGGTGCGTCTGCCGGCCGGCCCGCTGCGCGCCAGCGCGCTGTGGTTCCGCAACCAGGCCGTCATGGGCAGCTACGCCGAGGCACTGGCACGGGGTGGCGTGCCCGATGTCGGCCAGGTGCGGCGCGAACAGACCAAGACCGGCTGGGGCCTGACCCTGCTGGCACCGCTGGCCGAGGACGCCGGCCTGTTTCTGCGCCTGAGCAGCAATGACGGCGGCACCGAAACCTACGCCTTCACCGAAATCGACCGGCAAACGGCCGTGGGCGGCCAGTTCACCGGCCACCGCTGGGGCCGCGGCGCCGACCGCTGGGGCGTGGCCCTGGCCGTCAACGAGATCTCCGGTCCGCACCGTGATTACCTGAAAGCCGGCGGCCAGGGTTTCTTCCTCGGCGACGGTGCGCTCAACTATGCGCCGGAGCGCGTCTTCGAAACCTGGTACCGCTGGGCCCTGCCGGACTGGGCCACGCGCGCGGGCAAGGTGCAATCCGCGGTATCGCTAGGCTGGCAGCACATCAGCAACCCGGGTTACAACCAGGACCGCGGGCCGGTGCAGGTCTACTCGCTGCGCTGGCACAGCGAGTTCTGAGCCACTAATCCGACGCCAATTCGCGGAAGCTCACCGTCGCGCACAGGCCCAGGCCGCTGGGTGCGTCGCCGAGTTCGAACCTGGCATGCATCAGCTCGGCAAACTTCGCAACAATGGCCAAGCCCAGGCCGGCACCCTGGCCCAGCCGGTCGGCCTGCACACCGCGCACGCCGCGCTGCATCAGGTGGCGGCGCTCCTGCGGCGTCAGTCCCGGGCCGTTATCGATCACCGACAGTTTCACCTCACCGTCCTGCTGCGTCAGCACCACCGTCACCGTGCTGGCCTGTCCCTGCGGGGCACGGCCATAACGCAGGGCGTTGTCGAGCAGATTGCCCAATACGCCCTCGATCAGCGCCACATTGCCCGCCACCCGCAGGGGCTGTTCCAGCCCCTGCACCCCCAGATCCACGCCGGCGGCATCGGCGCGCGGAAGATAGCGCAACACGGTTTCATGCACCACGGCATCAAGCGCCACCGGTTCGTGCTGCACGCCGGCGTCGGCTTCCTCGGCCAGCGCCAACGCCAGCAGCTGTTCCACCAGACGGCTGGCGCGCGCCTCGCTGGCACCGATGCGCTGCAACTGCTCGCGCCACAGCGCCGGATCCTGTTGCGCCAGCCCGTATTCGGCCAGCGCGCGAATGCCCGCCAGCGGGGTGCGCAATTCGTGCGCCACATTGCCGGAAAACTCGCGCTGCGCCTGCATGCTGTGGCTGACGCGCGCCAGCAGCGCATTGATGGCGGTGCCCAGATGCTCGATGTCCCGGGAGCTGGCCGACACTGGCACTGGCGTCAGGTCCAGTGCATCGCGCTGGTCGACCGAGCGCTGCAACTCAGCCAGCGGCCGCAACTCCTGGCCGATGATGCGGCGCAACCACACCACCAACAACAGCAGCAACAGCACCTGCGGCACCACCGAGTACAGCAGCACGTTGTGCAGCAAGGCATTGCGGCTGCCCATGGTCTGCGCCACCACCACCTCGAACGGTGCCGGCTCCCGACGCCGCAACACCACGCTGCGCAGGGTCTGCCCCTGGTACTGAATCTCCGAGAACCGGCTGCGCGCCTGGCCCTCGGGGCTCGGTGCATGCAGGCCCGGATGGCCCGCCAGCACCGAGCCGTCGGCGCGCAGCACCGCGAAAAACACCTGTTCGCTCTGGTCGAACAACACCGCACTCATCTCGCTGGTCGACAGCTCCAGCGACAGCCCCGTCGGCAGGACGCGGACCTGCGAAGCCAGGGCATGCGCGTCATCAAGCAAGGCGCGGTCGAACGCCTTCTGGGCGAAAAAGTAGGCCACCCCCACCGTCAGCGCCGTGCCCAGCAGCCAGGTCAGGGCCAGCGGCAGCAACACGTGGCGCACCACCCGCGCACGCAGGGAGGGCTTGCGCGGCAAGGCATCCGCAACCGGGGTTTCCAAGGTATTCAGACGGGCTCTCCCGCCACGGGCTCCAGCACATAACCCAGGCCGCGCAGGGTACGGATGCCGGCCCCGCTACCCGCCAGTTTCTTGCGCAGGCGTGAGATGAAGGCTTCAAGCGCGTTGTCTGCCAGCGCTTCGTCAAAGTCGGAGAGTTTGTCGGACAGCGCCCGCTTGCTGACCACCCGGCCCGGCGGCGTCATCAGTTCCCACAGCACCTCGAACTCGCGCGCCGGCAACTCCAGCAAGGCCGCGCCGACGGAGAACCGGCGCGCCTTGCGGTCCAGCGCCAGGCGGCCGATCACGAAGCGATCCTCCGTGCCCTGGGTGCGGCGCACCAGAGCACGCAGCCGCGCATCGACCTCGGCCAGTTCGAACGGCTTGCCCAGGTAGTCGTCGGCGCCGGCGTCCAGCCCGGCAATGCGTTCCTCGGTGCGGTTGCGTGCCGTCAACACCAGCACCGGCGTACGGTCGCCGCGGGCACGCGCTTCGCGCAGCACCGTCAGGCCGTTGCCCATGTCGCTGTGAAGGGCGTCGGTGGCCGGCAGGTTGAGGTCGAGCAGCACGGCATCGAAGGGCTGCACCCGCCAGAAATGGCGGGCCTGCTCCAGCGTCTGGGCGACATCCACCCGATGCCCGGCATCGCGCAAGCTGTGCCGCATGACGTCGCACAGGACGGCATCGTCTTCGATCAACAGGATTCTCATGGAGGCGACATCGGCAACAGCTGCCTTCTCTACGTGTTTTCACCAAGTGGGAAAGTCAGTCGGTGGTCAGTAGGCACTTTCGACAATCAGTGCATGAGCATACGACAGTTCTTTCTGCTTTCAAGCCTGCTGCTGGCGCTGCCCGCCCTGGCCCAGGCACCCGCCAGCGCAGCGGTTTCCCTGGAGCAGGCCCTGGAGGCCGCCCGCAACAACCTGGACGTCGCCCTGGGTCGCAATGCCCTGGCCGCCGCCCGCGCCGACATCGTGAGTGCCAACCGCGCGCCGCTTCCCGTCCTGACCGCCAAACTGGGCCAGATGGATCTGCAAAACGGCATCGGCGACGGCAACTTCATGACCGAGAAACGGGTCGACAAGTCGATCGGCCTGGACTGGACCTGGGAGCGCGGCAACAAACGCGAGCTGCGCACCCTCACCGCCGAACGCGCCGCCAGCGCCGCCCAGGCCGACCTGGACGAGATTCGCACCCAGCAACTGCTGGGCGTGCAGGCGGGCTTCTACAACCTGCTGGCCGCGCAGGAGCGACTGACCCAGGTCGCGCTGATGGAACGCAGCGCCGCCCAACTCGCCACCACCGCCCAAAAACGCGTGCAGGCCGGCGATCTGGCGGCCCAAGACGCCGCCCGCACCGAGATCGAAGCCCAGCGCGCCCGCTCCGACGTCCAGCTGGCCGAACTGGATCGCCAGCGCGCCGCCCTCATGCTGTGGCAATTCACAGGCTTGCCGACGCCGCCCGACCAGCTGCAGGCAAAAACCGACTGGCCCGCCCTGACCGGTGACATGACCATGGCAAACAGCCTGGATGCCCTGGTTGACGCGCGCCCCGATGTGCGTGCCGCGCAGGCCCGGCTGCAGGCCGCGCAGGCCGCGCTCGACAGCAGCACGGCGCAACGCCGCTCCGACATCACCTGGGGCGCCTCCTACGACCATTACCCCGGCACCTCTACCGCGCTGATCGAGTTGCGCATGCAGATGCCGCTGCAATGGGGCTACAGCTACCAGGGCGAAATTGCACGCGCCAGCGCCCAGCTGGCCCAGGCCCAGGACGCGCTGGAAAAAATCCGGCGCCAGGCCCGTGCCGAACTGCAACGCCTGCAGCAGGAAGCGCTCAACACGGCTCAGCGTGCCCGTACCTACGAAGTCGACATCCTGCCGCGCGCCCGCCAGGTGGCGCAAGGCGCCGAACTGGCCTACAGCAAAGGCGCCATGTCGCTGACCGACCTGCTCGATGCGCGGCGCACCCTGCGTGCGACGCTGCTCGATGCGCTGGCGGCCCGCACCGACTACGCCAAGGCCGCCGGCGCCTGGCAACTGCGCACCCAAGCGCAGGCCACGGCTTCTGCCGCCCCTTCCCACTGAATACCGTCCCATCCTAGGCGTCACTGCACCATGCTGAACCGTTTGCTTCCTCTTTTCATCCTGTCCACCCTGGGACTCAGTGCCTGCAAGGAGGCACCCGCCCCGGCAACCCAGGTGCCGGCGCCCATCGTGCAGGGCCGACAGCTGCGTTTTCCCGCCGGCCATCCGCAGCTCGCCCTCCTGACCTTGAGCGCCGCTGCGCCGGCCAAGGCCATGACCGTCGAGTTGCCGGCCAAACTGGTCTGGAACGAAGAGCGCACCCAGCGCATCTATCCGGCCTTCGCCGGCCGCGTCATGGCCATCCGGGCCGATGTCGGGCAGACCGTCCAACCCGGCACCTTGCTGGCTCAGCTTGCGTCGCCCGATTTCGGCCAGGCCCAGAGCGAGACCGCCCGCGCCGAGACCGATGCCCGTCTGACGCAAAAGGCCCTGCAGCGCCAGCGCGAGTTGTTCGAGGCCGGCATCGTGGCGCGCAAGGAGCTGGAACAGACCGAAGCGGAGGCGGAGCGCGCCGGCGCCGAGGCCGAACGCGCCCGGGCGCGCACCCGGCTGTACGGCAGCACCGGCGGCGTCAACCAGCAACTGGCCTTGAGCGCCGGCATCGGCGGTGTGGTGGTGGAACGCAACCTCAACCCGGGCCAGGAAGTGCGCCCCGACCTGGCCGGCCCGGGTGTGCCTGCACTGTTCGTGGTGACCGACCCGTCCTCGCTCTGGATCCAGATCGACGCGCGCGAATCCGAAGTCGGCACGGTGCGGCCGGGCGCCACCTTCGAGCTGACCATTGCGGCCCTGGCGGGACAGAAATTCGAAGGCCGCGTCATCAACGCCGCCGACTTCATCGACCCCCAGACCCGCACCATCAAGATCCGCGCGCTGGTGGCCAACCCGCAGCGTCTGCTCAAGGCCGAGATGCTGGCCACGGCCCGCTTCGAACGCCACTTCGACAGCGGCGTGGTGGTGCCCGCCTCGGCCGTGCTGCTGCATGGCTCCGGCCACTCGGTCTTCGTGCAGACGCGCCCCGGCGAGTTCGAGCCACGCGCGGTGGAACTGTCCTACCTCGGCCCGAAGGAGGTCGTCGTCGCCAGCGGCCTGCAGGCCGGCGAGCAAGTCGTCAGCGACAATGCGCTGCTGCTCGCGCGCCAGTTCCGATTGGCACAAAATGAGGCCAGAGCCCCCACAGAATCTGCGACAAGCGCTACAAAAACAGAAGCGCCCGGCAAGGCCGGCGACACCGGAGCAGCGCAGAAATGAAGCGCCTCATCCAGTACGCCCTGTACCAGCCGCTGTTCATCGTCCTGGGCACGCTGCTGTTCGCCATGGCGGGCGTGATTGCCTTCAAGAACCTGTCGGTCGAGGCCTTCCCCGACGTCACCGACACCCAGGTCACCGTCATTGCGCTCTACCCGGGGCGGGCCGCGGAGGAGGTGGAAAAGCAGGTCACGCTGCCGATCGAGATGGCGCTCTCCGGCCTGCCCAACTCGATCCGCGTCTTCTCGCACACCCAGTTCGGCCTGTCCTTCACCGTCGTCACCTATGACGATGCGGCCACTGTGCTGCAGGTGCGACAGCAGGTCAACGAGCGCCTGCGCAGCGTGGACCTGCCGCCCGGTGTGGAAGCCAACATCGCGCCCAACGCCACGCCGGTGGGCGAGGTCATGCGCTACCGCCTGCGCGGCGACGGCAAGACCACCACCGAACTGCGCACGCTGGAAGACTGGGTCGTCGAGCGCGCCCTGCGCCAGGTGCCGGGCGTGGCCGATGTGGTGGCCATGGGCGGGTTCATCAAACAGTACGAGGTGCAGCCCGACCTGGACAAGCTGCGCGCCTACAAGCTGTCGTTCCAGAACCTGCTGGATGCGCTGGGCCGCGGCAATTCGAACGTCGGCGGCAGTTATGTGGCCCAGGGCGTGCAGCAGTACGCCATCCGCGGCATCGGCCTGCTGCGCTCGGCCGACGACATCGGCAGCATCGTGGTGGCCACGCGCAACGCCACGCCGATCCTGATCCGCGACATCGCCAAAGTCAACATCGGCGCCGTGCCGCGGCTGGGCACGGTGGGGCAGGATCTGGATGACGACATCATCACCGGCATGGTGGTGATGCGCAAGGGCGAGAACCCGAGCGAGGTACTCAAGGGCGTGAAGGAAAAGATCGCCGAACTCAACGCGCGCGGCCTGCCGCCCGGCGTGCAGATCGTGCCTTATTACGACCGCACCTGGCTGATGGGCAAGACGCTTTCCACGGTATTCAAGAACCTGGTGGAAGGCGCCTTGCTGGTGTCGCTGGTACTCTATCTGTTCCTGTCCAACCTGCGCGCCAGCCTGGCCGTGGTGGTGGTGATTCCGCTGGCCCTGCTGGCCACCTTTCTCGGCCTGAAGATCATGGGCGTGCCGGCCAACCTGCTGTCGCTCGGCGCCATGGACTTCGGCATCATCGTCGACGGCGCGGTGATCGTGATCGAGAACATCATGCACCGGCTGGAAAAGGACAGCGAGAACATGCCGGAGAGCGAGCGGCGCCAGGCCATCATCGAAGCCGCCAACGAAGTCGGCCGGCCGACGCTGTTCTCCATGCTGATCATCATCGCCGCGCACATCCCGATCTTCGCGCTGCAGCGCCACGAAGGCCGCATCTTCCAGCCCATGGCCTTGTCGGTCACCACGGCGCTGATCGGCTCGCTGATCTTCTCGCTCACGCTGGTACCGCTGCTGGCCTACTGGATGTTGCGCAAGAAGTTGCCGCATGGCGACAACCATCTCGTCGCCCGCGCCAAGCGGATGTACGAGCCGGTGCTGCTATGGGCCCTGAGCCACCGGCGCCAGGTGGTCGCCATGGCGCTGGGCACCTTCATGCTGGCCATGGTGGCCGCTGCGCGACTGGGCTCCGAATTCCTGCCCGAACTCAACGAAGGTTCGCTCTGGGTCAACCTGCGCCTGCCGGCCAGCGTGGCCAACGACGAGGCGGCGCGCATCCTGCGCAGCGCCCGCCAGGCGCTGCTGAGCGTGCCTGAAGTGCGCACCACCGTCTCCAAGGCCGGCCAGCCCGAAGACGGCACCGATCCGAAAACGATCAGCATGGCCGAGGTGTACGTCGACATCAAGCCGCAGGAAGAATGGCGCCGGGGTTTGACGCATGAACAGCTGATCGCTGAAATGGAGCGTGCCGTCAGCGCCATCCCGGGGCTGGTACCGGTGTTCTCGCAACCGATCCGCGACAACGTGCTGGAGTCGATCTCGCAGATCGACGGCCAGATCGTGATCAAGATCGCCGGCGACGACCTGGTGGAGTTGCGCCAGACGGCTGAAGCCATCGAACGCGAGGTCCGGCAGGTCGCCGGCGTCTATCGCGCCGAAATCGACCGCCTGGGCGAACTGCCGCAACTGGTCATCGACATCGACCGCGACCGGGCCGCCCGTTACGGCCTCAACGTCGCCGACGTGGAGGACGTGATCGAAGCGGCCCTGGCCGGCAAGGCCTCCACCCAGTTATGGGAGGGGGAACGCAAGTTCGCCGTCGCCGTGCGTCTGCCGGCCGAACGCCGCAGCATAAGCAACCTGCCTGCCACGCTGATCGCCACGCCCGACGGCGGCTACACCACGCTGGGCAACGTCGCCGACATCCGCGAGACCAGTGGCGCCATGAACATCGCGCGCGAAGCCGGCCGCCGCACCATGGCCATCGGCATCTTCATCCGCGACCGCGACATGGGTTCAGTGGTGAAAGACATGAAGGCACGCGTGGCCAGCAACGTCAAGGTACCGGCCAACTATGCGATCAAATGGTCGGGCGAATTCGAGAACCAGGAGCGCGCCATGCAACGGCTGTCGCTGGTGGTGCCGATCTCGCTGCTGCTGATCTTCGTGCTGCTGTTCGATGCCTTCGGCTCGTTCAAGAAGGCCGCGCTGATCCTGATCAACGTGCCGCTGGCGCTGATCGGCGGTTTCGTCGCACTGTGGGTGTTTTCCATCCCGCTGTCGGTGTCGGCGGCCATCGGCTTCATCGCGCTGTCAGGCCAAGCCGTGCTCAACGGCGTGGTCATGCTCTCGGTGTTCCAGCAGCTGCGCAATGCCGGTCACACCGTCATCGAGGCCGCCCGCCTGGGTTCCCTGCAGCGCCTGCGCACTGTGCTCATGACCGCCATGCTGGCGGCGCTCGGGCTGCTGCCGATGGCGCTGTCGCACGACATCGGCTCGGAAACCCAGCGCCCGCTGGCCATCGTGGTGATCGGCGGCCTGGTCACCGCCACCCTGCTCACGCTGGTGGTGCTGCCGGTACTTTATGTGGCCTGGTTCTCCAAGCCCAAGGTCGACAAACAACCAGCCAGGTCCACCACCCTGCCCTGGGAGTGAAGAGGCGGCCCGGCGCATCGCCCGCGCCTGGGGCCGTTGTCGCCTTCAGCAGCGACTCAGCCCTCGCCCAGACCGATGGGTGAGGGCGCCCGCATCACGATGCGGGTAAACAGGCGGTCATAGATCGGGTCGCGCGGGTACTTGCCGGTCAACGGGTCGCAATTGGTGGCAAAGGCAGCATCCAGGGCCTTCCAGTCGGCCGCGGTCAGCACCTTCTCGGCCTCGGGCATGATCACGGTTTCCTCCAGCCGCATGTGCTCGAGGTAGAACTCCAGGTAACGCTTGGCCGCTTCATCGAAGGCCGACCGACGCGATTCGCCCAGCAGCTCCCAGGCCAACAGCAGGTGCTGCAACTCGCGCACCGCCGACTCGCCGTAGGCATGGTCCTTGTCCAGCTTGTCCAGGGCCTCCTTCAGATGCGGCGCCCGTGCGCGCACCGGCGGGAACAGCAACTCGGTTTCCTTGGTATGGTGCAGACGCTCGGGAAATTCGTCGATGTAGAACAGCATGGCCCGCAACACGTCGAAGAAATTCTCCGGCTCGTTGCCAGGTCCACGCTGGACCATCATGCGCAGGGACTGCAGCATCGCCGCCAGCGCGGCGTGCTCGTCGTGGATGATGCGGATGCTCTCATGGCTCATGACTGGACTCCTCGGAACAATTTAATTTGTTGTTCCGAGCTTGTCACGCCAGCACAGCCCCCGGCTTGACGAAGGTCAAGCTTTGCTCACATCCTCAGGCCAGCAGGATCTGCGCCTCGTTGCCGACGCGGAACTGGCGCACCACCTGGGCCAGGCGGTCGGCCTGCTCGCGCATCGATTCGGCGGCGGCAGCCGACTCTTCCACCAGGGCAGCGTTCTGCTGCGTCATGCGGTCGATCTCGTTGACGGCCTGGCTCACGTTGCCGATGCCTTCGGACTGGCTGGCCGAGGCCACGGTGATCTCGCCGATGGTGTCGCTCACGCGTTTGACGCCGCCGACGATTTCCTCCATCGCCCGGCCCGCCTCCTCCACCAGGCGCACACCGCCGTCCACCGCTGCCACGCTGTTGTCGATCAGGCCCTTGATCTCGCTGGCCGCCGCCGCCGAGCGCTGGGCCAGTGAACGCACCTCGCTGGCCACCACGGCAAAACCGCGCCCCTGCTCGCCGGCACGCGCCGCCTCCACCGCGGCATTGAGCGCCAGGATGTTGGTCTGGAAGGCGATCGAGTCGATCAGGCCGATGATGTCGCCGATCTTCTGGCTGGCCTGCGAAATGCTCCGCATGCTCTGCACCGCCTGCCCCACCACCGAGCCACCGCGCTGCGCCGCCTGCGAGGCCGTGGTCGCCAGCTGGTTGGCGGTCTGGGCCGACGCGGCCGTGTGCTGCACGTTGCCACTGAGGTCGGAGATGGAAGACACGGTCTGCTGCACGTTGCTGGCGGTCTGCTCGGTCCGGCTGGAAAGGTCCTGGTTGCCGGTGGCAATTTCGCGGCTGGCAGTGGCAATGCTTTCGCTGGCGTCCCGCACCTGGGACACCATGCTGCCCAGACCGGTGCGCATGGCATCGAGCGCACGCTGCAGATCAGCCACCTCGTCCTTGCCGTCCACCTGCATCTGCTGCGACAGGTCGCCACTGGCAATCGCCTGGGCCAGGCCGCGCGCCTTGATCAGCGGCGCGCAGATGGCCTGCATATTGAGCAGCGTCAGCGGCACCACCACGATCAGCGAGAGCACCACCAGCGCGGCAAAGATGAACAGCGTCTGTTGCAGTGCCGCCCCCTGGCTTTCGACCGCCTGCCGGGCGGTCTCGCGCAAGGCGGTGTCGATCTGCTGCAGCAGCTTGTCGGCCTCTTCGAATTCAGCCACCGAACGCGCGCTCATGCGGTTGGCAATGGTGGCCGTTTCGTAGGCGCTCGCCTCCAGCTGGCCTGCCACCTGGTTGAACATGTCGCGGTAGGTCTTCATGTGCTGGATGACCTTCTGGTAGCGGGGCTTGTCGGCCTCCAAGGCGCTTTCCAGCAGTTGCGCCATCGTCTTCTCGATTTTTTGCATGTCGTCCAGCCACTTGCCCCGGATCTGCTTGATGACTTCGGGTTTTTCGTACTGGATGATCATGTCCTTCTCGTGCCGACGCACCAGGCTCATTTCATAGCGCAGGCTGCTCAGGCGCTCCACCCCGGCATGCGACTGGTTGACCACCTGCTCACCCAGGTTATGGATGCGGAACATGCCCAGCATGCCGGCACCGCCCAGCAAAGCAAGCAGGCACATGACCACGGCAATCGCACTGAGCATGCGAAAACGGATTGTGAATTGGCGCATCAACCAGAAAATCTTCGACATCATGACCTGTCCCGTTGTTGATCGTTATGAAATGAAACCGAAACCTGATTCTAGGCGCCCATACATCGGTTGCCGCTTACATATCCCGCGGCCGCCAGCGCCGCAGCAGCAGGGCATTGCTCATCACGCTGACCGAGCTCATGGCCATGGCGGCACCCGCCACCACCGGGTTGAGAAAGCCGAAGGCGGCCAGCGGAATGCCGGCCACGTTGTAGATGAAAGCCCAGAACAGGTTCTGCCGGATCTTGGCCACCGTTCGGTCCGAGACATCGAGCGCCGCCGCCACCAGCAATGGGTCACCGCGCATCAGCGTGATGCCGGCCGCATGCATGGCCACATCGGTGCCGTTGCCCATGGCCAGCCCGACATCGGCCGCCGCCAGCGCCGGCGCATCGTTGACGCCGTCGCCCACCATGGCCACGGTATGACCGCCTTCCTTGAGCTGGACGACTTGGGCCGACTTGTCCCCCGGCAACACCTCGGCCAGCACCTCGCCCGCTTCCGGCCGCAACCCCAGTCGGCGCGCCATCGCTTCGGCGGCACCCCGGTTGTCGCCTGAAATCATCACGGTGCGGATGCCGCGCGCCCGCAAGGCGGCCAGCGCCTCCTTGGCGCCCGGCTTGGGTTCATCGCCGAAGGCCATCAGCGCACGCAACGTCAGGCCGGCGGTGGTGCGCTCCAGCATGGCGGACACCGTGGCGCCCTGCCCCTGCAACTGCAGCGCCCGGGCACCGAGCGCGCCCAGGCTCACGCCCAGCTCGTCCATCCAGCGCAGGCTGCCGATCAGGTAGCTCTTCACCCCCACCTCGCCTTCGCTGCCGCGGCCCGGCACCGCACGCACATTGTCCGGCGCCTCAATCGGCAAGCCACGCGCCTGCGCGGCCACCACGACGGCACGTGCCAGCGGGTGTTCGCTGCCGCTTTGCAGACTGGCCGCCACCTGCAGCACGGCGGCCTCGTCCATGCCTTCGGCCACGACCAGCGCCGTCAGGCGCGGCTGCCCGACGGTCAAGGTGCCGGTCTTGTCGAAGGCGACAGTGTCCACCTTGTGCGCCAGTTCGAGCGCTTGCGCATCCTTGATCAGGATGCCGTGCTTGGCGGCCACGCCGGTGCCGGCCATGATGGCCGCCGGCGTGGCCAGGCCCAGCGCGCAGGGGCAGGCAATCACCAGCACCGCCACCGCATGGATGATGGCCGTCTCGCCCGACGCGCCGGCCCACAACCAGCCCAGCAGGGTGATCAGCGCCACCGCCAGCACCACCGGCACGAACACCGCCGACACCTGGTCCACCAGGCGCTGGATCGGCGCCTTGGCCGCCTGCGCATCCTCCACCAGGCGGATGATGTGCGCCAGCACGGTTTCGCTGCCGACCGCAGCAACCTGCATCACCACGCGGCCTTCGCCGTTGATCGAACCGCCGGTGAGCTTGGCGCCCGCGTCCTTCGCCACCGGCAGCGGCTCGCCGGTCAGCATCGACTCGTCGACCTGGGTATGGCCTTCCAGCAACGTGCCATCGACCGGGAAACGCTCGCCGGGGCGCACCACCAGCCGGTCACCGACCAGCACCTCGGCCACCGGCACATCGACCTCGCCATCCAGCCCGATCAGGTGCGCCACGTCGGGCCGCAGCGCATGCAGGGCGCGGATGGCCGCCGTGGTCTGGCGCTTGGCGCGCGCCTCCAGCCATTTGCCCAGCAGCACCAGCGTCACCACCACGGCCGACGCCTCGAAGTACAGGTGCACCATGGCACCGTGTTCTGCCGTCAGCCACAGCCACATCGACAAGGCCCAACCCGCCGTGGTGCCGATGGCCACCAGCAGATCCATATTGCCGGTCAGCGCCTTGAGCGCATGCCAGCCCGCCACATAAAAGCGTGCCCCCAAGATGAACTGCACCGGCGTGGCCAGCAGGAACTGGGCCCAGGCCGGCAGCATCCAGTGCAAGCCCAGCAGGTCGCCCAGCATCGGCACCACCAGAGGCGCCGACAGCAGCAGGCCGGCCGCCACCGGCGCGAAGCCGGTCCAGGGTGAGGCATCACCCTCCTGCTCCAGCGCATCGGCGGCGCGCGGCTCGTAGCCGGCATCGCGCACAGCGCGGCGCAGGCGTGCTTCCATCTGCTCGGAGGGCTCGAAGCTCACGCGCGCCGACTCGGTGGCCAGGTTGACGTTGGCCTCCTTCACGCCGGGCACTTTCTTCAGGGCCTTTTCCACCCGCGTCACGCAGGAAGCACAGGTCATGCCGCCGATGCCGATGTCCAAGGAAGGCATGGAAGTAGAGGAGGTGATGGTGTTCATGGGCGAATTCTGAACCTTGCCATGATGTCAGGGTCAAGCCTGGCGCCAGATCAACCTTGTTAGCAGCAAGGTTGGCCCGTCGCGCTTGACCTTCCCACGATGGCAAGGTTCAGGATATCCTTTCGTTCATACGACAAGCATCATTTTCTGAAGGAATCACACCATGAATCAGACCTTTGAAGTCACCGGCATGACCTGCGGCCATTGCGAAAAAGCCGTCACACGCGCCATTCTGCAACTCGACCCGCAAGCCGAGGTCAAGATCGACCGCAGCATCAACAAGGTCGAGGTGCAGTCACAGCAACCGCGCGACGTGTTGGCCAAGGCCATCGCCGAAGAAGGTTACACGGTTGCCGCCTGACATGACCGGCACGCCCCATGACTGACGCTCACTGGCCCGTCAACATCGGCAGCGCGGCCGAACGGTCCGGCATCTCGGCCAAGATGGTGCGCCATTACGAATCGCTCGGGCTGCTGCCGCACGTGGCGCGTACCGACAGCGGCTACCGCCAGTACAGCGAGGCCGAGGTGCACACGCTGCGTTTCATCAAGCGCTCGCGCGACCTCGGCTTCTCGATGGCGGAAATCGCCGAGCTGGTGGCGTTGTGGCAGAACCGGCGCCGCGCCAGCGCCAGCGTCAAACGCATCGCGCAAAAGCATGTGACTGAACTGGCCGCACGCATCGAGGCCATGCAGGCCATGCAGCGCACCCTGCAACAGCTGCTGCACCACTGCCATGGCGACGAGCGGCCCGACTGCCCGATCCTCGACGACCTGGCCAGCCAGGCGTCCAGTGGACGAACGGACGGTTGACGGCAGCAGGCCGGCCTCCAATAATGGCCTTGAACCACTTCACAGGAGTTACAGCATGAAATCCAATGTCGGCGGTATTGACCGCATCATCCGCATCATCGTCGGCCTCGTTCTCATCGGACTGGCCGCCACCAACACCGTCGGCTGGTGGGGCTGGCTCGGCATCGTTCCGCTGGCCACCGGCCTGATCGGCTGGTGCCCGCCCTATGCCTTGCTGGGCTTCAACACCTGCAGCGTCAAGGATGCCCCCAAGGCCTGATCCAGCCCACCTTATGCATCCCATTTGCTATCCTTTTGATAGCCGCCTGCGCATATCCAACAAGGTTTAAAGGCATTTTTTATACTGAAATCCGGCCACGTACCCGCGCTGGCCGGCCATGAACATGTCCCCTGTCCAGTCCCCGCGCCGGGTCGAGCGCCTCATCACCGGCCAGCCCACCCGCGACGGTGCCGGCGTCAAGCTCACGCGCGTGCTCACGCACGACCTGCAGCACCGGCTCGACCCCTTCCTCATGTTGGACAACTTCGCCAGCGACGACCCGAAGGACTACGGTGCCGGCTTTCCCGACCACCCGCACCGCGGCTTCGAGACCGTCACCTACATGATCGCCGGGCGCATGCGCCACCGCGACAGTGCCGGCCACGAAGGCCTGCTGCAAAACGGCGGCGTGCAGTGGATGACCGCTGGCCGCGGCCTGATCCACAGCGAAATGCCAGAGCAGGAAGCAGGCGTGATGGAAGGCTTCCAGCTCTGGCTCAACCTGCCAGCCAAGGACAAGATGTGCCCGCCCTGGTACCGCGACATCCAGAGCGAAGAAATCCCCGAGTTCACCACCCCGGCCGGCGAAGGCGAGGACACCCGTGGTGGTGTGCGGGTGCGCGTCATCGCCGGCAGCAGCCACGGCGTGGCCGGCGCCATGCAACGGCCGACGGCGCAGTACCCCACCGATCCGCTGTACCTGGACCTGCACTTCCCAGCCGGCGGCGCCACGTTCGCGCAAGCGCTGCCGGCCAGCCACAACGCCTTCATCTACGTCTACCGCGGCACCGTGCACGTGGTGGATGGCGAGGAAAAAGCCACGCCAGTACCGCTGCACCGCATGGCCATCCTGGAAAACAGCGGCGACGGCGTGCGCCTGCAGGCCGATCCGGGAAGCGAACCGGCACGCGCCCTGCTGATCGCCGGCCGCCCGCTGGACGAGCCGATTGCCCAGTACGGCCCTTTTGTCATGAACACACGCGAGGAATTGATGCGCGCAGTAGAGGACTTCCGCAACGGCCGCCTGGCTTGAACGCACGCTGGCCATCTTTACAAAGCATTCGCACGCCGTCATGACAGGGGATACACAGCGCGCGCAGACTCCGTTTCACCTGTTGTCCTGACAGGCTTTGAAAGGAAGTGCCATGAAATCCGTCTTCAAACCCGTACTGCTGGCCGGCCTGATGGCCGCCGCCCTCTCCACCCTGGCGCAACCGGGTCCCGGCACCGGCCCGGGCCCTGTTGCGGGCGCAGGCGGCCCCAGCGCCAGCCCTGAAATCCGCGAACGCATGCAAGCGCGCGCCAAGCGCCACATGGACCGCCGCGCGGCTGACCTCAAGGCCAAACTCAAGCTCAGCGCCGAACAGGAAGGCGCCTGGAACAGTTATGTCGCCGCCATGCAACCGCCGGCCACCTTCCCGCACCCCAGCCGCGCGGAACTGGACAAGCTCACCACGCCCGAGCGCCTGGACAAGATGCGCGAGTTGCGCAAGCAGCGCGAGGCCGAGATGGACAAGCGCGATGACGCCACCCGCGCTTTCTATGCCACACTCAACGCCAAGCAAAAGAAAGTCTTTGATGCCAACACCGGCCGGCCTTTTGGCAGCCGCGGCGACCGCAGACCGCGCTAGGACTGAGCACCGAAACCAACCCGTCAAGGCCCGATGCACCCACAGGCAAGCCCCTCCGTCCGCACCATTGAACTCCATCAACCGATGCGCTGGCTGGTCCTGGCCTGGCGCGACATGGCCCATTGCGGCTGGGTCAGCTTCGCGCATGGTGCGGCGCTGTGTGTTTTTGGCCTGCTTCTGATGATCGTGGCCCGCCACCAGTTCTGGCTGCTGGCCGGCGCCTTTTCGGGTTTTCTGGTGGTTGCACCGGTACTGGCCACCGGCCTGTATGCGCTGAGCCGGGCGGTGGAGCGTGGTGAACCCGCCTCTTTCCGGCTGGTGCTGCAAACCTGGCTGAGCTGGCGCCGCCACGGCAGCAGCCGCGACGGCAAGGACTGGCGGCTGGTGCAGTTCGGCCTGTTGCTGGCCCTGGCCGGCACGGGCTGGGTCCTGACGTCGGCCGCGCTCATCACGCTGCTGTCACCGATACCGATCGAGCGACCCCTCGACTTCCTGCGCTTTGTCGTGCTGGCGCGCGATAACTACCTGTTCGAACTCTGGCTGACACTGGGTGGCCTGATGGCGGCACCCATGTTTGCCTCCAGCGCCATTGCCCTGCCCCTGCTGCTGGACCGGCGCGTGAGCGTGCTGCAGGCCGTGGTGACGAGCTGGCAGACCGTGCTGCTCAACCCGGGACCCATGGCCTGGTGGGCTTTTCTCATCATGGGTTTCTCGCTTTTGGGCCTGTGCTCGGTACTGCTGGGGCTCGTCGCCGTGGTGCCCATGCTGGGGCATGGCAGCTGGCATGCCTACCGTGACCTGGTCGATGCCTCGGCCCTGCCCGAACGCACGGCAGCCGCCGGCACGGAGGCTCGCTGATGTTCGGCTACAGCGAAGAGCAGATCGCCGCCTTCGGCCTGAGCTTTGGCGTCGGCGCCTTCATGCTCTACATGCTGTTCATCATCGGCCACCTGGCCTGGGAATCCAAGGCCGGCCGCTTCGGCACCTTTGTACTGTTCCTGGGCCTGGCGTTCGGCATGGTCGGCTTTGCCGCCAAGTTCATCATCCAGTGGTTTCTCGAAAAATAGCCGCCCGCGCCCACTACAAGGACTTTCGCGGGAAACGCCGCGGGTCCGGCTTCGCCGGCCCGCTGGCGTTGTCCCCTTGAGGGGAGAGGGCAGCTACACGCAGTGAGCTGCCAACAGGGGTGGGTTTAAACCAACGGCCGGATGCCGATCAGCATGCCGTGCAGCCAGAACGCCACCGCGCCCCAGGCCGCCGCACCCAGCACGACCGTGAGCAGCGTGGCCGAGACCTGGCCGGCCGGATAAACCGTGCCGGCTGCGCGGTCGCGCCGACGCGCCGCGGCAAAACTGGCCACCGCCCACAGCAAGAAAGCGCCGAACAGGATCTGGTGCACCAGCATGCCGTTGGACAGCAGATGGGCCAGCGCCCAAACCTTGACGCCGGCCGCCATGGGATGATGCAGGCGCGCCTTGATGCCGTTGCCCGGCACGTAGGCAGCAGCAAACAGCACAAACGCCAGCAGCGTCAGCAGCCCGGCCAGGTGGCGCATGCCGTTGGGCGGCGTCCACAGCACCAGCGGTTGTTCACGCGCCACGCCGAAGCCCCAGACCACGAGCGCCAACCCGGCCAGCGACAGCAGCGAATACAGGCCCTTCCAGGTGCCCTCGCCCAACCGCACCCGCATGCGGGTGCGCCAGCCGTCGGCCACGATACGCACCGAATGCACGCCGAGAAAAATCACCAGGCCCAGGATCAGGTAGTTCATGTGGACATCCTTGTGCTTCAGGCCGCCATCACGCGGTTCTTGCCGGCACGTTTGGCCAGGTACATCGCCCGGTCGGCGCGCTGGATCGCCTCCCGCCCCGCCTCACCCGGATCGAACTGCGCCACGCCGGCACTGAAAGTGATGAGGATTTTCTCGTTTCCGTCGAGGAAAAAACGCCGGGTCAGCTCGCGCTGCAGGCGCGTCATGGCCGCCACGCCCTTGTCCAGCGACGTGTCGGGCAACAGGATCACGAACTCTTCGCCGCCGTAACGCGCCAGCGTATCCTGCGGCCGCATGCACTCGCGCGCCACCGTCGCCAGATGCGCCAACGCGGCATCGCCGGCAGCATGGCCACGCGTGTCATTGATTTTCTTGAAGTTGTCGATGTCGAGCAAGGCCACGCACAAGGGGCTGTCGCGCCGCTGCATGCCTGACACTTCGCGATGCAATGCCTCGTCCAGGCCCTGGCGATTGAGGGCGCCGGTCAGCGTATCGTGCCGGGCCTGCGCGCTGACGCGGTCCAGTTCCCGGTGCAGCTTGACCAGCTCCGCTTCGGTGGCCTGCGTTTTCTCGCGCATGGCGCGCAGTTCGTCGCGCACCGTCAGCGACGCATTCGCCATGGCCCGCGTGGCGCCGATCACGTCCTTGAGCACAGGCGCAATCTCTTCGATGCTCTTGGCCTGCTCGATCTGGCGCACACTTTCTTCCATCTTGCCGTGGTAGCTGCTGCTCGACTCGGTCATCTGCGACAGGCGTTCGACAAAGGTCGCCAGCATCTGCCGCAACTCGTCCTGTGCTTCCTGTGCCCGGCCCTTGGCTTCCGTCTGCTTGAAGATCACATCCTTGAGCCGGCGCTCCACGTCATCGAGGCGGCGCAAGGTCAGCGGCGGCGTGGCGGCTTCCATCAGCGCATCGGTCTGGCCCTTGAGCCAGCTGTCGTCCACGCTCAGTTCGCCAATGTTCTCGATGATCAGGTGCAACAACTTGAGCAGCGTACTCTTGATCTCGGCCTGGTCCTCGGCCGCAAAAGACAGGCGCTGGCCAAAATTGGCCAGCAGTGTCTTGATGCCGATCACGTCAGCGGCCGGATCGCGCAAGGTTTGCAGAAGCTTGTCCACCTGCTCCTGGAAACGGGCATCGTCGCTACCCAACGCCGGCAGGCTGTACTCCACCATGCGCGCGATCTGCTCCATGAACTCCGCAGTAAAGGCCGGAACGGAGGCCATCGGTGCCACCGGCTCCGGGGCCGACTCGCTGGGCGTACCGCCGGGCAGGGCAAAGCCGACGTAACCCAGCAGGGCGTTTTGTACGCCCTGCCAGTTGCGTTGGCCGATGGCGTATTCAAGCAGGCCCTTCTGCTTTTGCTGGCCCGGGTTCTTGGTTGGCAGCGCCTGGGCAATCAGTCGCAGGGGCTCTTCCGGAAAAGGCTGCACATGGGGCACGCCGGCGATCTCGTTGTAGATCGTCTGGTAGTGCGTCGGCGTTGGCACCAGCTTTCTGGCCGTCAGCTGCCGGAGCGTTTCACGTGCAATTTCAAAAGGTTTTTTTTCTGTCATGGGCATCCATCCGGATATCGCTTGCCGGCAACTCTGCACTGGCTCGCCGGACACTGGAAATGATTATGCGGTCATCCCGAACCGACGACAACGCCGGATCAAGTTCGTGCGTATCGCGCCATCAGCGCCGGGACGCCTGGTTTGGCGCAGCGCTGCAGCGCCATCAGCAAGGCATGGTCCGGCCTGGCAACGCCGTGGCGGGTGTGCAGGTCATGCAGGATCCGGCCCAGCAGTTCAGCGGCCATCTCGGCATCGGCCAGCGCGCGGTGGGCGGCACCGGTGCGCGGCAAGCGATGGTAGTCCACCAGCGAGCCCAGTTTGTGGTTCGGCGCCTGCGGGTAGAGCCGGCGCGAAACCAGCAGGGTGCAGGCGAAAGGCTGCGGTGCCGGTACACTCAGGCGCGCCAGTTCACTCCCCCAGAATTTCCGGTCGAACGCGGCGTTGTGAGCCACCAGCGGAGCGGAACCCACAAAGCGGCTGGCTTGCTGCATCACCTCGGCGGCATCGGGGGCAGCCGCCACCATGGCATTGCTGATGCCGGTGAGTTGCGTGATAAAGGGCGGAATGCGCACGCCGGCATTCATCAAGCTCTGGAAACGGTCCACCACCCGGCCCTCTTCCACCAGCACGATCGCCACCTCGGTGGCGCGGTCGCCGTGATCGGGCGAGATACCGGTGGTCTCGAAGTCGATGACGGCGATGGCGCTCATGCCAGGCCGCAGCTCAGGCCTTTTTCAGAAAACAGGCCTTGAGCATGAAAGCGCCCTGATCGGTCTTGCAATCCACTTCGTGATCGCCCGCACCGTCGGGCAGGCGGATGCTTTTGACCTTGGTGCCTTTCTTCAGCACGATGGACGAGCCCTTGACTTTCAAGTCCTTGATCAGGATGACCGCATCGCCGTCCGCCAGCGGGTTGCCATTGGCATCGCGCACAATGCCATCGCCCGTTCCCGTGTCGTCTTCATCGGCAGATGCCGCCGCCATCGGCCATTCGAAGCCGCAGTCCGGGCAGACGTAGTTGTCGCCGTCCGGGTAGGTGTTTTCCAGGCCGCACTGGGGGCAGGCCGGTAGGGTGTCAGACATGTTTTTCCCGTTCAGACGTCAATGTTGCCGGCACGCAGCGCATTGGTTTCGATGAAGTCGCGGCGTGGCTCCACCTCGTCACCCATCAGCATGGTGAAGACGCGATCGGCTTCGATGGCATCATCAATCTGCACGCGCAACAGGCGGCGCACCTGCGGATCCATGGTGGTTTCCCACAGCTGCGCCGGGTTCATCTCGCCCAGGCCTTTGTAGCGTTGACGCGCGGTCGCGTTTTCCGCCTGGGTAATCAGCCAGTTCATGGCCGAGCGGAAATCGTCGACCTTCTCTTCCTTCTGTTTCTCGCCTTCGCCGCGCATGACCCTGGCTCCCTCATTGAGGAGGCCGCGGAAGGTGTTGGCCGCCTCGGCCAGCGCCGCGTAGTCGGCCCCATGCACAAAATCCTGCGTGATGACACTGCTCTTCACGTTGCCATGATGGCGGCGGCTGATGCGCAGAACGGGCTTGTCGCTGCGAATATCGAATTCACCCGCCACTTCCGCTCCCGCCAGCTTGGCCTGCAAGGCGGCGGCCGAGGCCTCGGCTTCCGCCACTGTGTCCAGATTCAGGCTCACACCGTCGGCGATGGCACGCAGAGCCTCGGCATCCATGAAATTGTGCAGGCGTGCAATCACCGCCTCGGCCAGCTGGTGCTTGCGTGCCAGTTCGGCCAGCGTGTCGCCGCTGATCACGGTGCCCTTGTCACCGCCGGTATGGATGGACGCGTTGATCAATGCAATGCGCAACAGGAACGCATCCAGCGCGGAGGCATCCTTGAGGTAGAGCTCCTCCTTGCCGGCCTTGACCTTGTACAGCGGCGGCTGGGCAATGTAGATGTGGCCACGCTCGACCAGATCCGGCATCTGGCGGTAGAAAAAGGTCAGCAGCAGCGTGCGGATGTGGGCACCGTCCACGTCGGCATCGGTCATGATGATGATGCGGTGGTAGCGCAGCTTGTCGACATTGAAGTCATCCACCCCCGACTTGCCGGATTCGACTGCAGCCTTGCCGATGCCGGTACCCAGGGCGGTGATCAACGTCACGATCTCGTTGCTGGTCAGCAGCTTTTCGTAACGCGCTTTTTCCACGTTCAGGATCTTGCCGCGCAAGGGCAAGATGGCCTGGAACTTCCGGTCGCGCCCCTGCTTGGCCGAGCCACCGGCGGAGTCACCCTCCACGATGTAGATCTCGCACAACGACGGGTCTTTCTCCTGGCAATCTGCCAGCTTGCCGGGCAAACCCATGCCGTCGAGCACACCCTTGCGGCGTGTCATTTCGCGCGCCTTGCGCGCCGCTTCGCGGGCGCGGGCTGCTTCCACAATCTTGCCGCAGATGATCTTGGCATCGTTCGGCCGCTCTTCCAGGAAATCGGTCAAGGCCTTGGCCACGATGTCTTCCACCGGGGCCCGCACCTCGGAGCTGACCAGCTTGTCCTTGGTCTGGCTGCTGAACTTGGGTTCCGGCACCTTGACGCTCAGCACGCAGCACAGGCCTTCGCGCATGTCGTCGCCCGACACTTCCACCTTGGCTTTCTTGGCAAATTCATTCTGCTCGATGTATTTGCTGATGACGCGCGTCATCGCCGCACGCAAACCGGTCAGGTGGGTCCCTCCATCACGCTGCGGAATGTTGTTGGTGAAGCACAGCACCGACTCGTTGTAGCCGTCGTTCCACTGCATCGCCACTTCCACACCGATGCTGGTACCGGGAATGCCGCCATAACTGTCGGCCGGACGCTCGCCCATGGCATGAAAGGCATTGGGGTGCAAGACCTTCTTGTTGGCATTGATGAAATCGACAAAACCCTTGACGCCACCGGCACCCGAGAAGTCGTCTTCTTTGTTGTTGCGCTCGTCCTTGAGGCGAATGCGCACGCCATTGTTGAGGAAACTGAGTTCACGCAAGCGCTTGGCCAGGATCTCGTAATGAAACTCATTGTTCTGCTGAAAGATATCGGTATCAGGCAGGAAGTGCACTTCGGTACCGCGTTTTTCCGTCGCACCAGTGACCTTCATCGGTGACACTTCAAAGCCATCGACCTTTTCAATCACACGGTTCTGAACGAAGCCACGGGCAAATTCGAGCTGATAGACCTTGCCTTCACGGCGCACCGTCAAGCGCAGCCACTTTGAAAGCGCGTTCACGCACGATACACCCACGCCGTGCAGGCCGCCGGACACCTTGTAGCTGTTCTGGTTGAACTTGCCGCCCGCATGCAGTTCAGTCAATGCAATTTCCGACGCACTGCGCTTGGGTTCGTGCTTGTCGTCCATCTTGACGCCAGTGGGAATACCTCGGCCGTTGTCGGTCACGCTGATGGAATTGTCCGAATGGATGGTCACCACGATGTCATCGCAATGCCCTGCCAGCGCTTCGTCGATCGAGTTGTCCACCACCTCGAACACCAGATGGTGCAGACCGGTACCGTCCGACGTATCACCAATGTACATACCCGGGCGCTTGCGCACCGCCTCCAGACCTTCAAGAATCTGGATCGAGCCCTCGCCATAACCTTCCGATGCACCAGCCTGGTGGGCATCGATAACCGGCTGGGCAGTGGTAAAGGCCTCGGCGCTGGGCTTGTTTTCTTCAGTCATGACTAACTTCTCTATCGATTTCTCAAACTCTTGAATGACCAAACCCGCGATGGACCTGGTGTCCATGGCGGGTTGCAGCCTGCTGCTCGCTCAGCTTCAGATGCGCATTGGCATCACGACGTACTTGAAGTTCGCATTGTCCGGAATGGTGATCAAAGCCGAGCTGTTGGAATCCGAAAGCTCCACCTTCACCATCTCCTGGTCCATGTTCGCCAACGCATCGATCAGGTAAGTCACATTGAAACCGATCTCGATGCTGTCGCCGTTGTAGTCGATATCCAGTTCATCCACCGCTTCTTCCTGCTCGGCATTGTTGGATGCCACGCGCAAGGTGCCCGGATCGATGTTCAGGCGAACACCCTTGAACTTGTCGCTGGTCAGGATGGCCGTGCGCTGCAAGCTGGACAACAGCGCCTGACGTCCCAGCGTGATGCCGTTCTTGTGGTTCTTCGGAATCACACGGTTGTAGTCGGGGAACTTGCCTTCGACCAGTTTGGTCACGAACTCCATGCCTTCGAAACTGAACTTGGCCTGGTTGTTGGCGAACTGCATCTCGATGGCACCATCAGCATCACTCAGCAGCCGCTGCATTTCCAGCACGGTCTTGCGCGGCAGAATCACTTCCTGGCGCGGCACCTCCACATCCAGCATGGCAGAGGCAAAGGCCAGCCGGTGGCCGTCGGTCGCCACCAGGCTGAGCTGCTTGCCTTCGGCCACGAACAGAATGCCGTTGAGGTAGTAGCGGATGTCATGTACCGCCATGGCAAAAGAGACCTGGCTGAGCAAATCCTTCAGTGTCTTTTGCGGCACGCTGAACGAAGGTCCGAAACTGGCCGATTCCTGCACCAGCGGGAAATCTTCTGCCGGCAAGGTCTGCAACGTGAACTTGCTCTTGCCGCCTTTGAGAATCAGCTTGGCTTGGGCTGACTCGAGCGACACCGTCTGATCTGCCGGCATGGTGCGCAGAATATCGATGAGTTTGCGCGCTCCAACGGTGGTTGTGAAATTGCCAGCATCGCCATCAAATTCCACCGTGGTCCGAATCTGGATTTCCAGATCGCTGGTCGTGAATTGCAAGGCACTGCCTGTCTTGCGTATCAGCACATTGGCAAGAATAGGCAGTGTATGCCTACGTTCAACGATACCGGCCACCGATTGCAGGACCGATAGCACTTTGTCTTGTGTTGCCTTCAGGACGATCATGTCAATCTCTTCCTTAATTTCTTTATTTCAAACTAGTAGTAGTAGTTAAAGGACGCCCATTTCTGTGGATAGCGTCATTTTCCCTTTTTTTATCAACGACTTGGACTGCTTTGAAAACTGTGTGCAGCCCTGCTTCCGATCAGCTGGTTGAACATGAACAACTTTGCTTTCATGTTTTTTTTGTGGATAACTTCCTACTTGTCCCATAACTATCCCCAGCGTTGTTCTTGGCCTCTTTGATCAGCCTTTGAGAGTCTGTTCCAGCACGTGCAGTTGCTGGTTCAGTTCCGTCAGTTGTTGGCGTTCGGCAGTAATTTTTCGCACGGCATGCAATACGGTCGTGTGATCACGCCCGCCAAACAATTCGCCAATTTCTGGCAGGCTTTTCTGAGTCAGTTCCTTGGCCAGGTACATCGCAATCTGACGTGGCCGTGCAATGCTGGCAGGGCGTTTCTTGGAATACATGTCGGCCACCTTGATCTTGTAGTAGTCGGCCACTGTCTTCTGGATGTTTTCCACCGAAATCTGGCGATTCTGGATCGATAGCAGGTCACGCAGAGCTTCACGTGCCAACTGAATGGAGATTTCCTTCTGGTTGAAACGAGAGTAGGCCAGGATTTTGCGCAGGGCGCCTTCGAGTTCGCGCACGTTGGAGCGAACGTTCTTGGCAACGAAGAAAGCGACCTCTTCCGGCATTTCAGTGCCTTCAGCCAGGGCCTTGTTGATCAGAATAGCGACCCGCATCTCAAGTTCCGGTGGCTCGATGGCTACCGTCAGACCGGAATCGAAGCGCGATACCAAACGTTCGTGGATGTCAGCCAGACCTTTTGGATAGGTGTCGCTGGTCATCACGATGTGAGATTTTTTTGCCAACAGAGCCTCGAAGGCATTGAAAAATTCTTCCTGAGTGCGGTCTTTGTTGGCAAAGAACTGGACGTCGTCAATCAACAGCAGATCAAGTGAGTGGTACTTGTCCTTGAATTCATCAAAAGTCTTGCGCTGGTAGGCTTTAACCACATCGGAAACAAATTGTTCGGCATGGATGTAGAGAACTTTGGCGTTCGGGTGTTCAGCCAGCAGCCGGTTACCGACGGCATGCATCAAGTGGGTTTTACCCAGGCCAACACCACCATAAATGAACAATGGGTTGTACAACTGGCCGGGTGAGCTCGCCACATGCATGGCTGCAGCCCGGGCCATGCGATTGGCCGTGCCCTCTACCAGGGTATCAAAGGTCAGAGCCGGGTTGAGCCGGTTTTTGGTGCCGCCCAAGGACTTTTCTCCCACAGGTTCAAGCACTTCCTCGGCAGGGAAAAATTCAGATGATTTAGCGAGAATCTGCGTTCTTTGAGAGTTTTCTCGTGGTGTAAGCGCTAACTCAACATTGACGGGCTGACCGTAGATCTTTTCCAAGAGCGCCGCAATACGGGCGCTGTACTGGGCACGGACCCAGTCCAGTTTGAAGCGATTGGCGACAAAAAGTGTGACCTTGGAGAGGTCGTCGGTCACTTGAGCCAAAAGAGGTTTGATCCAAGTGTTGAATTGTTGTTCAGGCAGTTCCTGCGCGAGCTGGTCAACACAGGTTTGCCACAAGCTTTGTCCCGCCTCGTTGCCCACTGCGCTGGGGTGGCTGTTAAATTGTCCCTCTGCCATGGTGGGTGCTGATTTCTGTGGATAGTTATTATTTGGAATGCACGGAATTGTAATTTATCAAGAATTTATCCACAATTTTTTTAGAGTCCCCAGATTTCGGCCAATACACGATAAAACTGTCGCAAGGCGTTGCCAGAATTAAGAAAGTTTGCGATAATCCCCGGTTTCCCTGATTGTTCAGGGCAATTCGAGCCTGTGTATTGCCGCAGCCTCTTCGTCTTTGCGGACGAACGTTGGCAGATACAAGCCTGTACCAAATTTCCGAACTGAACCTTCGAGGATCTCAAGATGAAACGCACTTACCAGCCTTCCAAAATCCGCCGTGCGCGTACCCATGGCTTTCTGGTCCGCATGAAGACCCGCGGTGGTCGTGCCGTGATCAATGCACGGCGCGCCAAGGGCCGTAAGCGCCTGGCGGTCTGAGCCAACTGCTCAGCGTACAGCTGACACGCAATTTCTGCGCGACGCTTACGTGCAGCGGCTGAAAACCCGAGAACAATTTCAGGCCGTCCTGGCAGGTCGTACCGTCGCACGAACGACCCATTTCGCCATGCATAGCTCGGCACCGGACGTGACGGTGGACAACCCATCGTTACCATCACTGCAGCAATGCACGTCTGAACTTTTCAGTCCCGACCAAGCATGGATCGGAGCCATGGTGCCCAAGCGCTGGGCCCGCCGTGCGGTCACTCGCAACCTGTTCAAGCGGCAGATCTACAGCGTCGCTGCACTTTTCGAACCCACCCTACCTCAAGCGGCCTACGTTGTCCGGCTACGGGCGGCTTTTGATCGTACGCAATTCAAAAGCGCCAGTTCTGATCAACTCAAAAAGGCTGTTCGGACCGAGGTCGAGCAGTTGTTCGGCCGGGCCGCCTCCGCTCAAACCAAGGTGGCCGCGTGATGAAATCCGCACTGATGGCGTTGGTTCGTGTTTATCGCCTGATGCTGAGCCCCTGGCTGGGCTCGGCTTGCCGTTTTGAGCCCACTTGTTCACTGTATGCTCTGTCTGCGCTGGAACAACATGGCGCAGCGGCTGGGAGCTATCTGACGCTGCGTCGCTTGGCGCGCTGTCATCCCTGGTGTGCTGGTGGTCATGACCCGGTGCCGGAGGAAAAGCCCCGGTTCTTGACCCGTTTGCTTCCCCTTCCCTCTCAAAAGAAGTCTCCATGAACGATATTCGCCGCACCATTCTGTGGGTGGTCTTTGGTTTTTCCATGGTCCTGTTGTGGGACCAGTGGCAAGTCCACAATGGCCGTCAAGCCACCTTCTTCCCGACGTCGAAGACCAAGACCACGGCTTCTGCCACCTCGGCCGCCAGCACGGTGGGTACGCCGCCGGTTGCCGCGCAGACGCCTGCCGGCAGCGCGCAGATCGTTGCAGACATGCCGGGCAAACCGGCGGCCGTGCGCGAACGCGTGGTGGTGAGCACCGACACGCTGAAACTGACCTTTGACACCGAAGGGGGTTCGCTGATCCAGTCGGAATTTCTCAAGCATCGGGACTTGAAGGAAGCCGGCAAGAATTTTGTGCTGCTCGACGAGAGCAAAGACCGTATCTATGTCTCTCAGACAGGCCTGATTGCCGGTGCGGCAGGCGGTACCTACCCGACGCACAAGACGGCGATGACGCTTGTACCGGGCGCGCATGAACTCAAGGATGGCGCGGACGAACTGGTGGTGAAATTCGAATCGCCCGAAGTCGGCGGCGTCAAGCTGGTCAAGACTTATACCCTCAAGCGCGGTAGCTACGCACTGGATGTCAAGCACGAGATTGTGAACAATGGCACCACGCCAGTGGCGCCGCAGCTGTACCTGCAACTGGTGCGAGACGGCAACAAGCCGGTGGGTGAAGACTCTTCCTTCTATTCCACTTTCACCGGTCCGGCCGTCTATACCGAGGCCAAGAAATACCAGAAAGTGGAATTCAGCAATATCGAGAAGGACAAGGTCGAGATCGAAAAACAGTCGGAAAACGGCTACGTTGCGATGGTCCAGCACTACTTTGCCAGCGCCTGGTTGCTAGGTGACGGCATCAAGCGCGATCTGTTCATGCGCAAGGTTGACAACAACTTGTATGCCGTTGGCATGATCGTACCGCTGGAGACGGTGGCCCCTGGTAGCAGCAAGACAGTGGACGCCCGTTTCTTCGTCGGTCCGCAGGAAGAAAAGATTCTTGAGGCTTTGGCACCAGGACTGGAGCTGGTGAAGGACTACGGCTGGCTCACCGTTCTGGCCAAGCCGCTGTACTGGCTGCTCGACAAGCTGGAGCACCTGATCGGCAACTGGGGCTGGTCCATTGTGGCGTTGGTGGTGCTGTTGAAAGCCGCTTTTTACTGGCTTAATGCCAAGGCTTATGCCAGCATGGCCAAGATGAAGGCGATCAATCCGCGCATCATGGAAATGCGCGAACGACTGAAGGACAACCCGCAGCAGATGCAGCAGGAGATGATGCGCATCTACCGGGAAGAGAAGGTCAACCCGATGGGCGGCTGCCTGCCCATCATGATCCAGATCCCGGTGTTCATTGCCTTGTATTGGGTGCTGTTGTCCAGCGTTGAAATGCGTAATGCGCCCTGGATCCTGTGGGTCACTGACCTGTCGGCCAAGGATCCCTACTACATCCTGCCGTTGCTCATGACCCTGAGCACCATGCTGCAGACGGCGCTCAACCCGGCGCCGCCGGACCCGATGCAGGCCAAGATGATGTGGATCATGCCGTTGGTCTTCAGCGTGATGTTCTTTGCCTTCCCGGCCGGTTTGGTGCTGTACTGGCTGACCAACAACATCCTGTCGATTGCCCAGCAATGGATCATCAACAAGCGCATGGGTGTTCCGCCGCAGTTCAACCTGCCGAAGTTCAAGTGACATGACCGGGGCCGCGCAAGCGGCCCTTCATCTTTAGGATTGCGTACGGTCTGACCATGCTTGCTCGCCATAGCGAACCCATAGTTGCCATTGCCACGGCGCCTGGACGCGGGGCGGTCGGTATCGTGCGCGTGAGCGGCAAGAATCTGGGTCGCTTGATCCAGGCGCTGTGCGATCGCGAGCTGGTACCGCGTCACGCGACTTACCTGCCTTTGCGTGATGCGCAGGGAACACCGCTCGATCATGGACTGGCCATCCATTTTCCCGCACCGCATTCCTACACTGGAGAAGATGTGTTGGAGTTGCAGGTCCATGGCGGCCCGGTGGTGCTGCAACTGTTGCTGGCGCGCTGCCTGGAGGCTGCGGCCGAAGCCGAGCCCGCAACCGGGCAGCCATGTTTGCCCGGGCTGCGCGTGGCGCGGCCTGGCGAGTTCACGGAGCGCGCCTTTCTCAACGACAAGATCGATCTGGCGCAGGCCGAGGCGATTGCCGACCTGATCGACGCCAGTACTGAAGCAGCGGCGCGCAGTGCCAGCCGTTCACTGGCAGGTGATTTTTCGCGTGAGATTCATGTCCTGCGCGATGCGCTTATCCATCTGCGCATGCTGGTGGAAGCCACGCTCGATTTTCCCGAGGAAGAAATTGACTTTTTGCGTAAGGCCGACGCGCAGGGGCAGCTCTCGAAGTTGCAGCAACAGCTGGCGGTCGTGCTACAGCATGCACGCCAGGGTGCCCTGTTGCGAGAAGGCATCAAGGTTGTGATTGCTGGCCAACCCAATGCCGGTAAAAGCTCATTACTTAATGCCCTGGCCGGGGCTGAGTTGGCCATTGTCACACCGGTTGAAGGAACGACGCGCGACAAAGTACAGCAAACCATCCAGATCGAGGGTGTACCGCTGCATGTGATCGATACCGCGGGTTTGCGCGAGAGTGAAGATGAAGTGGAAAAGATCGGCATCGCGCGTGCCTGGGCCGAGATCGAGGCGGCCGACGCCGTGCTGTTCCTGCACGATCTGACGCGGGCCGCTACACCGAGCTACCGCGAAGCCGACGCGAGCATTGCGCGTACCTTGGGCGACAGCCTGCCGTCGCGCGTGTCGGTGCTCGATGTCTGGAACAAGACCGATGCAGCTGGTGTGCAGCCGCCTTCGCAAGGGGTGGCCCTGTCGGCCAAAACCGGTGCCGGGCTCGACGCCCTGCGCCACCGCCTGCTGGAGATTGCCGGCTGGCAAGCCGCACCGGAAGGCCTCTATATCGCACGCGAACGGCATGTACAGGCCTTGCGCCACGTGCAAGATCATCTGGAAATGGCGGCACAACATCTGGCGGCACAGGCCCAGTCGCTCGATCTGTTGGCTGAAGAGCTGCGACTGGGTCAGAACAACCTCAACGAGATCACGGGTGAATTCACGTCGGACGATCTGCTGGGCGTTATTTTTTCCAAATTCTGTATCGGTAAGTAAGTGCGGACCGGGGTTCCGGGCAACGACCACTAAACTGATCCATGGATCAGGACAACGGCAACCGCCACATGTCCAGCTGTTCATGAAAGACGTTTATGTCCATGTTAGAGAACTGGTTTCCCAAAAAGAGGCATGACAAAGCGCGGCCAGCAGAGCACGGAAAGGCCAGACAGGTGATGACGGCAGAACCGTCACAGAGTGCGGCGCATCGCCGGCAACAGCGTATGGCGCGACGTGAGCTGCTGTATGCCGTGGTGCGTGAAGCAATGGTGCACGCAGAGGTATTGTCTGCCAGCTACAGCTTCAAAGTGCTGTCGCTGGAGCCGCAAGGGCGGCAGTACCTCATCATGGTTGATCTGGCCCGGGATTTTGCCCAGGAAACCATCCAACAGTCCGACATTGAAAAGCAGATCGTCCACAACGCCAAGGCGCGGCACGATATTCTGGTCACGGCCATTTATTGGCGCCTTAATGAGCGCCTCAGGGGCGTCGCGCGCAAAACGCCGCCGCCCAGGCTGAAGGTGTCACATGGTTTTGAGCCCATCGGTGAAGACGAGGTGGCGGCCCTTCGGCAGGCGCTGGCCGTGGGCATGGCAGCAGCACAAGCGTCGGGTTTCGAAGATACCGAGACGATCGTGACCCAGGATCCTTACCCGGCACTGAGTCAGACCCAGTATGGCCATCTGAACTGATCGACCGACCTCAGTGGCCGGCAAAGTCGACCAGTGTGAAGAGCGGCAGACCCGCAGTGCGTAGCTTTTGCGAGCCGCCAAGCTCGGGCAGGTCGACAATGGCCGCACCTTCCATGACATGGGCGCCCAGTTTTTCGAGCAGCTTCTTGCCCGCCAACATGGTGCCGCCGGTGGCGATCAGGTCGTCGACCAGCAGAACGCGTTCGCCTGCTTTGACGGCATCGGTGTGCAGCTCCACCGTCGCGCTGCCATATTCCAGCTCATAGGTCTCTTCCACCGTGGTAAAGGGCAGTTTGCCTTTCTTGCGGATCGGGATAAAGCCGACGGCCAGTTCGTAGGCAATGACCGAGCCGAGGATAAAGCCACGTGCATCCAGGCCCGCCACCACATCAGGGCGCATGTCGGGGTCCATATAGCGATGGACAAAGGCGTCGACCATCACGCGAAACACTTTCGGATTCTGCAGCAGTGGCGTGATGTCGCGAAACTGCACGCCGGGCGCCGGCCAGTTGGGTACGGTGCGGATGTGGCTTCTTAGATACTCGTTGATGTTGCGGTCTTGCACGGGAGTCACCTGTTAGGCATGGTTTGCTGGTGCATGGTAACGGACCGTCTGGCGGCGCGTTCAGCCCTTGAGCAGTTTTTCCTCTGCCATGGCCAGGGTTTCGGCCCGGCCCGAGAGGACCAGGGTGTCACCGCTCTCCAGTCGCAGGTCCGGGGCGGGTGTCAGATTTTTGCCGTCATGCCGGCGCAGGTTGACCACACGGATGTCAGGCAGCAGCAGTGGCAGCTCGCCTAGTGTGCGACCGATGACGCCCGCGCCGACGGACAAGGTGATGCTGGACAGACGTTCCTGTGTGCCTTCGTCCGGGGTGCTGTCATCCGCGCCGTGGAAATAGCCACGCAGCAGGTTGTAGCGGGCATCGCGCTGGTCCTGCACGATGCGGATCACGCGCCGCATCGGCACACCCACCAGCGCCAGCGCGTGGCTGGCAAGCATGAGCGAGCCCTCGATGGCTTCCGGCACCACCTCGGTGGCGCCGGCAGCACGCAGCCTGTCCAGCGCATGGTCGTCCTGGGTGCGCACAATGACGGGGACATGGGGAGCCTGAGCGCGGACATTGGCCAGCACCTTCATGGCGCCCGACACGTCCAGATACGTGATCACCACCGCACTGGCCCGGCTCAGGCCGGCGGCCATCAGCGCCTGCAGCCGCGTCGCATCGCCAAAGGCCACGCTGTTGCCAGCCGCCGTGGCCTGGCGCACGCGGTCCGGGTCCAGGTCGAGCGCCATGTAGGGGATCTTTTCGCCCTCGAGCATGCGTGCCAGATTTTGGCCGCAGCGGCCGTAGCCGCAGATGATGACGTGCTTGCTGGTGTTGATGGATTTGCGGGCGATGTTGGTCATCTGCAGCGACTGCTGCAGCCATTCGCTGGCCACCAGCTTCATCACGATCTGGTTGCTGTAGGCAATTACGAAAGGTGTGGCCAGCATCGACAAGACCATGGACGCCAGAATCGGGTTGAGCATGGCCGCGTCCAGCAGGCCTTGTTCGTGGGCCAGCGATAACAAGACAAACCCGAATTCACCGGCTTGCGCCAGATACAAGCCGGTGCGCAGCGCCACACCCATGGTGGCGCCCATGAGGCGGGTCAGCAGCGTGATCAGCGAAAGTTTGAGCAGTAGCGACAGCGTGATCAGCATCAGTACCAGTGGCCAGCGCTGCAGCACGATGACCCAGTCCAGCATCATGCCGATGGTGATGAAGAACAGCCCGAGCAACACATCATGGAACGGACGGATGTCGGTTTCCACCTGCTGCTTGTATTCGGTTTCCGAAATCAGCATGCCGGCGATGAAAGCGCCCAGCGCCAGGCTCAAGCCTGCAAGTTCGGTCAGCCAGGCCAGGCCGAGCGTGATGAGCAGCAGGTTGAGCATGAACAGCTCATTGCTCCTGTGCCGGGCTACTTGCGTGAGCCACCAGCGCATCAGGCGCTGGCCGCCCATCAGCAGCAGGGCCAGCAGCACGACGGCTTTGAGCAGGGCCAGGCCCAGGGCCATGAACAGCTCATTGGCCGGGCTGCCCAGGGCCGGGATCAGCACCAGCAGCGGCACCACGGCCAGATCCTGGAACAGCAGGATGCCCATGACGCGCTTGCCGTGTTCGCTTTCCAGCTCCAGCCGTTCGGCCATCAGCTTGACCACAATGGCCGTGCTGCTCATGGCCATGACGCCAGAGAGCGCCAGTGCCGTTTGCCAACGGATGTTCCAGAGCGAGGGCAGCAGCCAGTCCAGCATGAAAGCGCCTACCACCGTGAGCGCCATGGTCAGCAGTACCTGCAGCAAGCCCAGGCCGAACACGTGGCGGCGCATGGCACGCAGCTTGGGTAGGTTGAATTCCAGGCCGATGGCAAACATCAGGAACACCACGCCGAATTCGGCCAGATGGCGGATGCCGGCCGAGTTCTGTGCCAGGGCCAGCGCATTCGGGCCGATTACCACGCCGACCACCAGATACCCCAGCATGGGGGGCAGCTTGAGGCTGCGGAACACTACCACGCCGACCACGGCAGCTAGCAGGTAGATGAGGGTGAGTTCAAGTGCGCCCATACCCTGATACTAGCAAGAGCAGGCGTGCCCGATAAAATCGCAACATGACCCTCCTCAAAATCCAGGATCGGCCCTTCCATGCCGACAGGGCGCTGCAGCTTGCTCGCGACACGTTTGAGATCGAAGCCGCCGCCATACTTGGCCTGCAGCAACGCCTGAGTGACGCCTTTGCCAAGGCCGTGGCCTTGATACTGCAGGTGGAGGGGCGCGTTGTGGTCATGGGCATGGGCAAGAGCGGCCACATCGGCCGCAAGGTGGCGGCAACACTGGCTTCCACCGGCACACCTGCCATGTTCGTGCATCCGGCCGAGGCCAGCCATGGTGATCTGGGCATGATCAAGGCGACGGATCTGGTGCTGGCCATCTCCAACAGCGGCGAATCGGACGAACTCACGGCCATCCTGCCGGTGCTCAAGCGCCAGGGTGTACCGTTGATTGCGATGACCGGCCATCCGGATTCGACGCTGGCCCGTCATGCCGATATCGTGCTCGACAGCAGTGTGGAAAAGGAGGCCTGTCCCCTGAATCTGGCGCCGACGGCCAGCACCACGGCGCAGCTGGCGCTGGGTGATGCGCTGGCCGTGGCGCTGCTTGATGCGCGCGGCTTCAAGGTGGAAGACTTCGCGCGCTCGCATCCCGGCGGCGCGCTCGGGCGCAAGCTGTTGACGCTTGTGGACGACGTCATGCGCCGTGGCGACGCGGTGCCGAAAGTGGGCCCGACGGCCGGCTTCAGCGAAGTCATGCGCGAGATGAGCGCCAAGGGGCTGGGTGCGACGGCGATTGTCGATGCGCAAGACCGTGTGCTGGGTATCTTCACCGACGGTGATCTGCGCCGCCTGCTGGAAAAAGGCGTGGATCTGCGCACCGGCTCCGCCGGTCAGTTCATGCATCCCAACCCGGCCACCGTCACGGCCGACGCGTTGGCAGTGGAGGCGGCGGAGCTGATGGAAGAGCGGCGCATCACCAGTGTTCTGGTGGTCGACGCCGAGAGCCGCCTCTGCGGCGCTCTCAACAGCAACGACCTGATGCGGGCGAAAGTCATCTGATGAAGCCAGCATTGAATTTTCCGGCAGAGGTGCTGCTCAAGGCCCAGGGTGTCCGCGTTGCCTTCTTCGATGTGGATGGCGTGCTGACCGATGGCGGTCTCTATATTTCTGAGGCTGGCGAAACGCTCAAGCGTTTCAACACGCTCGACGGCCATGGCCTCAAACTGCTGCAGCGCGCGGGCATCACGCCGGTGGTCATTACCGGGCGCGATAGCCAGGCCTTGCGTGTACGCCTGCAGGCGCTGGGTATTGTCCATGCCCACTTTGGGACCGAGGACAAGCGACCGGCCGCGGAGCAGTCCCTGCAAGCGCTTGGCCTGGACTGGATGCAGGCCGCCGTCATCGGCGACGATTGGCCCGATCTGGCGGTGATGCGGCGTTGTGCCTTTGCCTGTTCCCCGCTCAATGCGCATGTGGAAGCGCAGGCCATGGCCCACTACGTCACGCATGCCCGCGGGGGTGATGGTGCTGCACGCGAATTCTGCGATCTGCTGCTGCTGGCCAGCGGCCGTTATGCCGCCCTGCTGGAGGAGTGGCAGCGGTGATTCGCTTGTTGCGTGCGGCCTGGGACCGCCTGTCCATCTACCTGCCGATCATCCTGATGGGGGTGCTGGCGTTGGGAACCTACTGGCTGGTGCGTAGCACACCGGTGTTCGAGATGCCTGCGCCGGATCAGCCGCCCAAGCATGTGCCGGACTACTTCATGCTGAACTTTTCAGTGAAGACCTTTGACGCGGTTGGGCGCCTGAAAAGCGAGATTTTCGGCATCGAGGCGCGCCACTACCCGGATACCGATACGCTGGAAATCGACAAGGTTCGCATCCACTCCTTCAACGACAAGGGCCATCTGACCACCGCCACCGCCAACCAGGCGCTGACCAACAGCGACAACTCGGAAGTGCAACTCATGGGCAATGCGGTGGTGGTGCGCGACGAGGCGACGGACAAGTCGGGCAAGAAGATTCCGCGTGCAACCTACCGCAGTGAGTTCCTGCATGCCTATATGGATACCGAAATCGTCAAATCCCACAAGCCCGTGGAACTGACGCGCGGCAACGACCGGTTCACGGCCGACAGCATGGCTTTCGACAACATCGACCAGGTCATGAAATTGCACGGCCGGGTGCGCGGCACGCTGGTGCCGGACACCAAGAAATAAGCCGCTGGTATGCGCAAGCTGGTTTTCATCACCGGCGCCTCCAGCGGCATCGGCCAGGCACTGGCGATGCGATTCCATCAGGCGGGTTACCGGCTGGCCTTGGTGGCACGTCGTACGAAAGAGGTCGAATTATGGTGCAAGGCGCTTGGATTATGTGTTGACAGCTATCAAATATATAGCGCGAATGTGGCCGACATCGACAGCATCGTCACGGCTGGACAGGCCTGTCTGAGCGCACAGGGCGTGCCTGATGTGGTGGTGGCCAATGCCGGCATCAGCGTCGGCATGGATACGGCCGACAGGGCGGATCTGGAAGTGATGGCGCAGACTCTGGCGATCAACAATATCGGCTTGGCCGCCACGTTCCATCCCTTCATTGATACCATGACCCGGCGTGGCACGGGTCGCCTGGTTGGCATTGCCAGTGTGGCGGGCATCCGCGGTTTGCCTGGCCATGGCGCCTATTGCGCCAGCAAGGCCGGGGTGATCAGCTATTGCGAAAGCTTGCGTGGCGAACTGCGCGGCAGCGGCGTGAAAGTGGTGTGTTTGAGTCCTGGCTACATCGATACGCCGCTGACCCGGCAAAACCGCTACGCCATGCCTTTTCTGATGCGCGCCGAGGACTTTGCCGAGCGGGCGTACCAGGCGATCGAGGCCGGCGTCAGCTACCGCGTGATTCCGTGGCAGATGGGGGTGGTTGCCAAACTGCTGCGTCTTTTACCCGACGGACTGTTTGACCGTTTGCTGGCGGGCCGGCCGCGCAAGCATCGCCGCACCGGCAACTGAGCAAAACAAAAGGCTCCCGCAGGAGCCTTGCTGGAGCCGCGGTGTATCAAAACACGGCGAATCAGTAGCCGCGCCGGCCACCGCCACCGCCGCGCGGGTTGCCGTAGGGGCTGCGGAAGCCGCCATCGCCACCGCCTTCACCGCCGCCGCCGTAGCCGCCACCCCCTTCACGCCGGCCGCCGCCATAACCGCCGCCGCCGCCACTTCCACCACCGTAACCGCCGCTGCGTGGGGGACGCGGCTCCATCGGGCGCGCTTCGTTGACCACCAGGCTGCGGCCGCTCAGCGGCTGGCCATTCATGCCATTGATGGCGGCTTGCGCCTCGGCATCGCTGCCCATCTCGACAAAACCGAAACCCTTGGAGCGGCCGGTGTCGCGTTCCATCATGACCTTGGCGCTGGTCACGGTACCGAACTGGCCGAAGGCTTGCTGCAAATCGTCGTCTCGTACCGAATACGGCAGGTTGCCGACGTAAAGTTTATTGCCCATGCAGGGACTCCTGAAAAACTAAAAAACGAGCGATGGGGTCCCTGAAACGCAATCAATTCGTGTCAACGATGCGAATTCGACAGATCACCGCAATCCTGTGGGCGGCCTCCCAGCCGCCGCGATTCGGTTTTTGCCATAGAAATGTTTTTCACACAAGGGGGTTGCCGCTAGGTCATTGACCGGGAACAGGCATGAAAAAAGGGCCACCAGGGCCCTTTTTGGATTCAAAAGCGAATCGTGTGCTTAGTAGTTGCGGCCACCGCCGTAGCCACCACCGCCGCCTTCGCGTCGGCCGCCACCGTAACCGCCGCCGCCATTGCCACCGCCGAAACCGCCGCTGCGCGGGGGGCGGGCTTCCATCGGACGTGCTTCGTTGACCACCAGACCGCGGCCACCTTGCTGCTGGCCATGCAGGCCGCTGATGGCGGCTTGCGCCTCGGCATCGCTGCCCATCTCGACAAAGCCGAAGCCCTTGGAGCGGCCGGTGTCACGTTCCATCATGACCTTGGCGCTGGTGACGGTGCCGAACTGACCGAAGGCCCGTTGCAGATCTTCGTCACGGAAAGAATAGGGCAGGTTGCCCACATAAAGTTTGTTGCCCATGAAAGGACTCCTCAAAAAGACTCAGGTAAGGCGATGGAGTCTGATAGCCGCGAGCAACAAACCAATGAAGACTTAAAGCAGACGCAAAACCGACTTAATCACCGCAAATTAGTACCACCGTTTTACAGCAGTACGTACTCATTATGCGCGAATCCAGGGAAATACCCAAATAAATCGCCAATCCATGCGCTCAAACCATCAAATATGGCTGCAAACCCACAACTGGCGGTCGTTTTTGGGTGGATGATGCGCGCTACCAGTTGGCCTCGCGGTCCGGGGACGCGCCGATTTTGTGGATGGACAGGTCGGCACCATCGAACTCCTCCTCCTGGCTCAGGCGCAAGCCGAGTGTGAGCTTGAGCACGCCGTAGACGACAAAGCCGCCGATCAGTGCCCAGCCCACGCCGATGGCCGTGCCGATGAGCTGGCCGCTGACAGAGATGCCACCCAACCCGCCGAGCGCCTTGCTGCCGAAGATGCCGGCGGCCAGGCCGCCCCAGGTGCCGCACAGGCCGTGCAACGGCCACACGCCCAGCACGTCGTCGATCTTCCATTTGTTCTGCGTCAGCGTGAACATGACGACAAAGATGGCGCCCGCGATGCCGCCCACCACCAGCGCGCCCAGCGGGTGCATCAGGTCGGAGCCGGCACACACCGCCACCAGGCCGGCCAGCGGGCCGTTGTGCACGAAGCCTGGGTCGTTCTTGCCCAGCAACAGCGCGGCCAGCGTGCCGCCCACCATGGCCATCAGCGAGTTCACCGCCACCAGGCCGGAGATCTTGTCCAGCGTCTGCGCGCTCATGACGTTGAAGCCGAACCAGCCCACCACCAGAACCCAGGCACCCAGCGCGAGAAAAGGAATGCTGGACGGTGGATGGGCCGACATGGCGCCGTCCTTGCGGTAGCGGTTGTAGCGTGCTCCCAACAGCAGAACGGCCGGCAGGGCGATCCAGCCGCCGACGGCATGCACCACCACGCTGCCGGCAAAGTCGTGGAACTCCTCGCCGGTGCTGGCTTTGATCCAGGCTTGGATGCCGAAATGCTGGTTCCAGGCGATGCCTTCGAAGAAGGGGTAGACGAAGCCGACGATGACGGCGGTGGCGATCAGTTGCGGCCAGAACTTGGCGCGCTCGGCAATGCCGCCGGAGATGATGGCGGGAATGGCGGCGGCGAAGGTCAGCAGGAAGAAGAACTTGACCAGTTCATAGCCATTCCTGGCGGCCAGCTGTTCGGCGCCGATGAAGAAGTTGGTGCCATAGGCCACCGCGTAGCCGACCAGAAAATAAGCCACGGTAGAAACGGAGAAGTCCACCAGGATCTTGACCAGCGCATTGACCTGATTTTTGCGGCGCACAGTGCCGAGTTCGAGAAATGCGAAACCGGCATGCATGGCCAGAACCATGACAGCGCCGAGCAGGATGAACAGGGCATCGGCGCCCTGTTTTAGTGCTTCCATAAGAACCTCTTTGGGTGAAATGCTTTGTATTGGTGCGAAATTTTGACTTTTGTCGAAACGCACCAAGATAAAGCAAAATTCGGGCCAGAGTGCTCCATGGTTGTGCGGTTTGTGCACCAGAATGAGCGAAAAAGGTGGGGGCCAGGGCGGGTACCATCAAGCGATGGAAGCTTTTCTCGTCTCGACCGGTATCGTTACGCTGGCGGAAATGGGTGACAAGACCCAGTTGCTGGCCCTGATTCTCGCGGTCCGGTTTCGCAAGCCCTGGCCGATCGTGCTGGGCATTTTGGCCGCGACCCTGGCCAACCATGCGCTGGCTGGCGCTGCCGGCGTCTGGGTGACCGCGCTGCTGGGGCCGGCGGTGCTGCGCTGGGTGCTGGGCATCTCGTTCCTCGCGATGGCGGCCTGGATGCTGATTCCCGACCGGATGGACGATAACGGCGAGACCGGCCAGCCGCCTCGCTTGGGCGTGTTCGGCACGACAGTGATCGCCTTTTTTCTGGCGGAAATGGGCGACAAGACACAAATCGCCACCGTCATGCTGGCGGCGCAGTACCAGGCTTACGTCTGGGTGGTGGCGGGCACCACGCTGGGCATGATGCTGGCGAATGCGCCGGTGGTCTGGCTGGGGGAGCGCATCACGCGCCGGGTGCCGATCCGGCTGGTGCACGTGGTGTCGGCCGCCATCTTTGCCGTGCTCGGTCTGCTGGCCCTGCTCGGTTGGGACTGAGGGGGGACTTGTCGGCGGGGTCTCAGGCGCGCGGCTTGCGGCCGTAGATGACGTAGTAGGTCAGCCCGACCAGCACGCTGCCGCCGACCAGGTTGCCGGCAATGACCGGCAGCAGGTTGCCCAGCAGGCCGCTCCAGGTGACGGGGGTGGTGGCCGCCAGGCTGGCCGGGCCGAAGTGTTGCAAGAGCATGGCCAGGGGCATCAGGTACATGTTGGCGATGCTGTGTTCGAAACCGGCCGCCACGAAGGCCATGGTGGGCGGAATGACGGCGACCGTCTTGTCCACCACGCTGCGCCCGGCCATGGCCATCCACACCGCCATGCACACCAGCACATTGCACAGCACGCCGCGGAAAAAGGCCTGCCAAAGCGGCAGCTCCTGTTTGGCCAGTGCGATTTTCACCACGTGCTGGCCGATGGCACCGTCATTCAGATCGGTGTGACCGCTGGCAAATACCAGCACGGCCAGCCCCGCGGCGCCGCAGAAATTGGCAAGACATACCAGCACCCAATTGCGCAGCAACTCGGCACTGCTGATGCGGCCATCGGCCCAGGCCATGGCCAGCAGGTTGTTGCCGGTAAACAGTTCGGCGCCGGCTACCACCACCAGCAGCAGGCCCAGGGAGAACACCAGGCCGCCCAGGATGGCGCTGGCGGCAAAGCCGAGGGAGGCATCCGATTTGACGAGTACGAACAGCATCGCTCCCAGGCCGATGAAGGCGCCCGCCAGGAGGCCGAGCATGAGCAGCGGCAAGGTGGCCAACCGTGCCTTGGTGACGCCGACCGATTCGATGCGCTGGGCGATTTCGCTCGGGGCGTAGGCGTCGGATCCATACAGCTCGGAAGGGGCGGACATGGGCAACTCCGGTATCGAACAGTGAAGACTTGGACTTATACTAACCTCAGCGCCGATTTGAACCCGATTGCGGGCGCCGGAACCCTGGAGTTCCGAAGTTCAGCTAAAGAGGCAAGTGTTTCGTTCATCTGAAACCCGGCCGAGCTGAAGCTATGCCGGGTTTTGTTTTTTGAAGCACCGAGTCATGTTGATAGCCAAGCCCCAGTCGATGCATTTCGACGCCGTCCTGCCTCTGCAGAGTGGCGCGTCGATTCGCGGCTACTCGCTGAGCTACGAGACCTACGGCACGCTCAATGCCGACAAATCCAACGCAGTGCTGATCTGCCACGCGCTCAACGCCTCGCACCACGTGGCCGGTGTCTACGAAGGCCAGGACAAGAGCGAGGGCTGGTGGGACAACATGATCGGCCCGGGCAAGCCGGTTGACACCAACAAGTTCTTCGTCATCGGCGTCAACAACCTCGGCTCCTGCTTCGGCTCCACCGGCCCGATGCACGTCAACCCGGAGACCGGCAAGGTTTACGGTGCCGACTTTCCGGTGGTCACGGTGGAGGACTGGGTCAACGCCCAGGCCCGCCTGCTCGATGGCCTGGGCATCCAGACCCTGGCGGCCGTCATGGGCGGCAGCCTGGGCGGCATGCAGGCGCTGTCGTGGCCACTGCAGTACCCGCAGCGCGTGCGCCATGCCGTGGTGGTGGCGAGTGCGCCCAACCTGAATGCCGAGAACATCGCCTTCAACGAAGTGGCGCGCCGCGCCATCGTGACCGACCCGGATTTCCATGGCGGCCATTTCTACGAACATGGCGTCATTCCGAAGCGCGGCCTGCGCATTGCGCGCATGATCGGCCACATCACCTACCTCAGCGACGACGTCATGAACGAAAAGTTCGGACGCGAACTCCGAAGCGCCGTCGGCGGCGCGGTGCGCGAAGGTTATCAGTACACCACGCAGGATATCGAGTTCCAGATCGAGAGCTACCTGCGTTACCAGGGCGACAAGTTCAGCGAATACTTCGACGCCAACACCTACCTGCTGATCACGCGCGCGCTGGATTACTTCGATCCGGCCCGTGCTTTTGGCGGCGATTTGAGCCGGGCACTGGCGGTGGCGCAGTGCAAGTTCCTGCTGGTGAGTTTCAGCACCGACTGGCGTTTCTCGCCCCAGCGCAGCCGCGAGATCGTCAAGGCCCTGCTCGACAACCGGCGTGATGTCAGCTACGCCGAGATCGATGCGCCGCACGGGCATGATGCCTTTTTGCTCGATGACCCCCGTTATATGGGCGTGGTCAGCTCCTATTTTGATAGCATTTCAAAGGAGTTCCTGGCATGAGCGAGCACAGTACGCTGGAAGCGATTGCCCGCCTCGTGCCGCAAGGCGCGCGTGTGCTGGACCTCGGTTGCGGCGACGGTGCCTTGCTGGCGCATTTGCAGACCGAGCGCGGTTGCAGCGGCTACGGCATCGAGATCGATGACGCCAATGTCCTGGCCTGCGTGCAGCGCGGCGTCAACGTGATCCAGCTCAACCTCGACGAGGGGCTGTCGATGTTCGGCGACCAGAGCTTCGACGTGGTGCTGCAGATCGACACGCTGCAGCACTTGCGCAATGCCGAGGTGGTGCTGCGCGAAACGGCGCGCGTGGGACGCACCGGCATCGTGGCCTTTCCCAACTTTGCCCACTGGCCGAATCGCCTGAGCGTGCTGCGCGGCCGCATGCCGGTGACGCGCCGCCTGCCCTACCAGTGGTACGACACGCCCAACATCCGCGTCGGCACCCAGGCGGATCTGGAGGTGCTGGCGCAGCGCAACGGCCTCAAGATTCTTGACAGCTTCGGCATCCACAACGGCCGCACCGTGCGCTTTGCGCCCAATCTGCTGGCCAGCACGGCGGTGCTCAAGTTCTCGCGCTGAAACGAAGCACCCCCCGAGCGGCTGCGCCGCTCCCCCCTTGAGGGGGGCGCACCTAGCGGCCTGGCCAAGCCAGTTCCGCGGGTGCCCTGGTTTTGCAACTCGCGCTTCATCGGCTGCGGGTGGCGCGCGGCGCCATGGATAAGGTGTTGTGAGGCGCGGCGTTCAGGCGTTGAGATCGGCGCCGCGCGTTTCCGGCAGGAAAAAATAGCCGACCACCAGGGCAATCAGCAGCAACGCAGCCGGATAGCCCAGGCCCACCAGGGGACTGCCGGACTTCTCGGCAATCAGCGTCACCATGTAGGGCGAGAGGCCGCCGATCCAGCCGGCCGCCAGGTTGTGCGGCAAGCCCACGGCGGTATAGCGCGTGCGGGCCGGGAACAGTTCGGACAGCAAGGCGGTCTGGGGCCCTGTCACCAGGGCCACCGCCAGCACCGGGATCAGCAACAGGACAAAGATCAGCCAGGGTTGCTGGGCAAACTGCTGCAGCCCGGCGTACACCGGCAGGATCGAGGCGGCGCCCAGCAACAGTCCGGCCAGCACCACGGGCCGGCGGCCCAGCCGGTCCGATAGCGCTCCGCATACATAGGTGAGCGGAAACAGGCACAGGGTGGCAGCCAGTGTCACCCAGCCGACCCGCACCGGGTCCATCTTCACCACAGTCTTGAGATAGACCGATGCATAGACCTGGGAGCAGAAGAACAACAGGCCACCGCCGGCCGAGATGCAGAAGAACAGCAGGGCCATGCGCCCCAGTGTCTGCCGGTCACGCAGGCAGTCGAGCAGCGGGGTCTTGGCCGTGTTGTTCTGGCGGCTCAGTTCGGTGAACACCGGGGATTCATGCAAGGCCAGCCGCACCTTCACGCTGGCGAGCAACAACAGGGCCGAAAGCAGAAAGGGGATGCGCCAGCCCCAGGCCTTGAAATCCGCCTCGCTCAGCCAGGTCTGCAGCAGCACGAGCTGCAAGGTGGAGACCAGAATGCCCAGCCCGCCCATCCATTGCAGCACGCTGGTCAGGGCGCCACGGCGCTCGGCCGGGGCGTGTTCGGCCAGATAGACATTGGCGCCGCCAATCTCTCCGCCCATGGCCAGTCCCTGGATCAGCCGCAAGGCCAGCAGCATGCCGGTGGCAGCCCATCCCCACTGGGCATGGGTCGGCAGCAAGCCCACCAGAAAGGTCGCGACGCCCATGATGCCGATGGTGGCGATGAACACCTTTCTGCGCCCATAGCGGTCGCCGAAGGAACCGAACAGCGCGGCTCCCAAAGGCCGCACCACCATGCCCATACCAAACGTGGCCAGGCTGTAGAGCAGTCCCGCCACCGGGTCATTGGCCGGGAAAAACAGAACGGCGAAATGGACGGCCAGTGTCGCGAAGGTCAGGAAGTCGTACCACTCGATGAAGGTGCCAAAACAGGCGGCCAGAGCCACTTTGCGATAGGCGGCGGAATCCGTACCTGAGACGGGTGGCATTTTGAGAAAGGACAGAAAATTCAAGTGCATGCTTCCAAGTGTGTCGTCTGTGCCATCCGTCACCGGGCGATCGCATTTTGGGTTGCGCGGGGGCGGGATGGCACGGTCGTTCCGCGGCGTTGCAGGGGTGGCTTGGCAAGTGGCATCATAGCGATAGGGGCGAGCAGGTCGTGGTACGAACTGACGCCCCAGGAAAGGCCAACTGCATGAATGATCGCGTCCCCGAATCGATACTGGACAGTGCGCGCGTACTCGACGAGGTCAGCCGCGCCTGGGACGGCGACATCGTCCGCCAGCTCACCGACTACATAACCATTCCGGCCAAGTCGCCGATGTTCGACCCGCAATGGGCCGAGCACGGCTACATCGACCGCGTGGTGCGCAACGCCGCGACCTGGGTCGAGGCGCAGAACGTCGAAGGGCTCCGGCTGGAAGTGATCCGCCTGGACGGCCGCACGCCGGTGCTGTTTTTTGAGGTGCCGGCCTCCGCGGGCGAGGGTGGGCAGACGGTTTCCACGCAAACCGTCTTGATGTACGGCCACCTCGACAAGCAGCCCGAGTTCAGCGGCTGGCGCCATGACCTCGGGCCCTGGACACCCAAGTATGAGGATGGCAAGCTCTATGGCCGCGGTGGGGCCGACGACGGCTACGCCGTCTATGCCGCCATCGCCGCCATCGCGGCGCTGAAAAGCCAAAAAGTAGCGCACCCGCGCATCGTCGGCCTGATCGAAACCTGCGAGGAAAGCGGCTCCTACGACCTGCTGCCCTATGTCGACGCCTTGCGGGCGCCGGGCAACAACCGCCTGGGCGATGTCGGGCTGGTGATCTGCCTCGACTCCGGGGCCGGCAACTACGACCAGCTCTGGCTCACCACCAGCCTGCGCGGCATGGCCAGCGGCGTGCTCAAGGTGGAGATCCTGAGCGAGGGCGTGCACTCGGGTGACGCCAGCGGCGTGGTGCCGTCGAGCTTTCGCATCCTGCGCCAGGTGCTGGACCGGCTGGAGGACAGCGCCACCGGCCGTCTGTTGCCGGCCAGCTTTCACTGTGAGGTGCCGCCCGAACGGATGCGCCAGGCGCAGGCCACGGCGGCCATCCTGGGCGAGGAACTGTACCGGCGCTTTCCCTGGGTGCATTACGACTGCGAGGGCGAAACCCGCCTGAGTCTGCCCATGACGACCGATCCGTTGCAGGCGCTGCTGGCGCGCACCTGGGTGCCGACGTTGAGCGTAACGGGCGTCGAGGGCCTGCCCGACCTGCAGAACGCCGGCAACGTGCTGCGGCCCTACACGGCATTCAAGCTGTCCTTGCGCCTGCCGCCCCTGGTCGATGCGGCACAGGCGGTGCAGCAGCTCAGGGCGGTGCTGGAAGACAACGCGCCCTACCAGGCCCGTGTGACCTTCGAGGGGCTGAGCTCGGCCACCGGCTGGAACGCGCCTGAGAGCGAAGCCTGGTTCGAGCAGGCACTGAACGCCGCCTCGTGCAACTATTTTGGCGCTTCCTGTGGCTACATCGGGCAAGGCGGCACCATCCCGTTGATGAACATGCTGTCCAAGGGTTTCCCCAAGGCACAGATGATGGTCTGCGGCGTGCTCGGTCCCAAGAGCAATGCCCATGGCCCCAACGAGTTTCTGCATGTACCGTATGCGCGCAAGCTGACGGCAGCGGTGGCGCAGGTGATCGCCCAAATGCCCTGAGGCCTGGATCTTGACGGAGTCGACCCTCTCGACCTTTGTGGCCAGCGACGGCGAGAACATTGCCATCCAGGACTGGCCGCTGGCCTACGGCCGTCAACTGCGCGGTGTGGTGGTGCTGGTGCATGGTCTGGCCGAACATGCCGGACGCTACGACCATGTGGCGCGCCGCCTCAACGACTGGGGTTTTGCCGTGCGCGGCTACGACCAGTATGGCCATGGCGAATCCAGCGGTGTGCGCGGCGGCCTGCCCAACGACCGGCGCCTGTTCGACGATCTGGCCGATGTACTGGACAGCACGCGTGCCCGGATGGATCCGGGCACGCCGCTGATCCTGTTCGGTCACAGCCTGGGCGGGCTGGTGGCGGCGCGATTCGTGTCGCTGCAATTGCGCCCGGTCGACGCGCTGGTACTGTCTTCGCCGGCGCTCGATCCGGGTCTGAGCACCTGGCAGAAGCTGCTGCTGGCGGTGCTGCCGCGCCTTGCTCCCGACCTGTGCGTGCGCAACGGCCTCGATGCCCGGCTCATCTCACACGATCCGGCGGTGGTGCGTGCCTATCAGCAGGACCGCCTGATCCATGACCGCATCTCGGGCCGGCTGGCGCGGTTCATTGTGGATGCCGGTGCGGCCACCGTGGCGAGCGCACCGCGTTGGCAAGTGCCGACCCTGCTGCTGTATGCCGGTGACGATCACCTGGTCAGCCCGGCGGGCAGCCGTGCTTTTGCTGCCGCTGCGCCTGCGGGCGTGGTGAGCGCGCATTGCTTCGAGGGCGCGTATCACGAGATCTTCAACGAACTCGAGCGTGAGCCGGTGTTCGAGCAACTCAAGCAATGGCTGGATGCCCGCTTTTGAGCGCGAGCCGGTTCAGGGCCGTGCCGTTGCCCGCCGCCGCAGCGCCAGCCAGACCAGCGCTGCCCCGGTGAGCGCCACCGGCACCAGCGAGCCGATGTTCAGCAGTTGCCAGCCCTGGGTCGTGACCAGCGCACCGGAGGCGAAGGACGTGACGGCCATGACGGCGAACACGCTGAAGTTGATGGCGGCCTGCGCCCGGTCTTTTTCTTCCGGGCGGTAGGCCTGCAGCGCCAGCGTGGTGCTGCCGGTGAAGAGGAAATTCCAGCCGACACCGAGCAGAAAGAGGGCGATCAGAAACTGGTGCAGATCAACGCCGGTGAGCGCAATCACGATGCACAGCGCATTGAGCAGCACGCCGATGCCCATGATGGTCAACGTGCCGAAGCGCTTGATGAGGTGGCCGGTGAAAAAGCCCGGCGCGAACATGCCGATCACGTGCCATTGCAACACCAGCGCCGCATCGTCAAAGGGAAAGCCGCACACCTGCATCGCCAGCGGCGTGGCGGCCATCAGCAGGTTCATCACGCCATAACCCAGTGCCGCGCCGGCGGCGGCAACAAAAAACAGCGGCTGGCGCACGATTTCCCGCATCGGTCGCCCGCCGGCGCTGCTCTTTTGCGCCGCCGGCACGGCCGGAAAGCGCACGAAGGCCATCAGCCCCATGGCCAGCACAGCCACGACAGCCAGCGCCAGATAGGCACCGGCAAAGGGAATGGCCAACAGGTTGCGGGTGTACTTGGCCAGATTGGGGCCGATGATGGCGCCGATCAGGCCGCCGGCCAGCACCAGCGAAACGGCTTTTTCGCGGTAGGCTGGCGCGGCCAGTTCGGCGGCGGCAAAGCGGTAGAGCTGGCCGTTGGCGCTGTAGTAGCCGGCCACCACGGTCGCCGCGACCAGCAGCCAGAAATCGTGGCGCCAGGCCGCCCAGGCGCACAGCAAGGCCGACAGCAGCGCGATCACCAGGCCGATCTGGAACGAGGCCTGGCGGCCGTAGTGTGCCTGCGTGCGCGCCACCAGGCCGGTGCTCAGGGCGCCGCCGACCACATAACCCATCACCGGCAGCGTGGCCATCCAGCCCAGCGGCGCCAGGCTCAGGCCCACCAGGCCGTTGATGGCGATGAAGACGACGTTGTTGGTGAGAAAGAGACCCTGGCAGATGGCCAGCAGCAGCAGAGGACGGTTCATGCGCCCAGTGTAAGCGCCGCCAAGGCGGCCAGCGGTGCGGTCTCGGCGCGCAGTGTGCGCGAGCCCAGTGTGACGGGCACAAAGCCATGGGCCAGGGCGAGGGCTTCTTCGGCTGCGGTGAGACCTCCCTCGGGGCCGGAGAGAAAGGTCACCGGCCCCGGGGCGGCTGCGGCCAGTGCCTGCTGCAGGGGCTGGGTGCCGGCTTGCAGTGACAGCAACAGCCGGGCGCCGGGGCCAAGCGTCCGGACCCAGTCCGGCAAGGCCAGGCTCTCGCGCACCTCGGGCACGCGGTTGCGGCCGCACTGCTCGCAGGCCGCAACCGCAATGCCCTGCCAGTGCGCGCGTTTCTTCTCGGCCCGTTCGCCCTTGAGCTTGAGCACGCTGCGTTCGGCCAGCAGCGGCTGGATGCTGGCGACGCCGAGCTCGGTGGCTTTTTCCACCAGCCAGTCCATGCGTTCGTTGGCCGGTACGCCGAGGGCCAGGTGCACTTCACGCGCTGTCTCGCGTTCCACCGGCGTGTGGGCATCAACCTGCACCTGCACCTCGCTGCGGCCCATGCGCGTGATGGTGGCCTCGTACTCACCACCCTCGCCATTGAAGAGCGTGATGGTTATGCCCGGCTGCAGGCGCAACACCTGCACATGGCGTGCCGCGCCCGCAGGCAGATCGATCAGCGCGCCGCTGGCCAGCGGCATGGGACAGTGGAAGCGAGGCATTTGCTATGAATTCAGGAGCTGTTGGCGCAGATCTGAAAAGAACTTGGTGCCATTTTGATTTAAACCCGGCCAAAGGCGTAGCCGCTGGCCTCGGTGATGCCTTCGACCTCGTCCACCAGCCTCAGCAGGGGCTTGAGTTCGATGTAGCGCGAACAGGTGGCGCGGATGTACTGGATGAAACGCGGCGCATCGGCCAGGTACTGCGGCTTGCCGTCGCGCAGCGTGAGGCGGGCAAAGATGCCGGCCACCTTGAGGTGGCGCTGCAGGCCCATCCACTCGACGCCGCGGTAGAACTCGCCGAAGTCGTCGCCGACCGGCAGGCCGGCAGCGCGCGCCTTCTGCCAGTAGCGGATGGTGACGTCAAGCACGAATTCCTCGTCCCAGCTCAGGAAAGCATCGCGCATCAGGCTGGCGATGTCGTAGGTGATGGGGCCGTAGACCGCGTCCTGGAAATCCAACACGCCCAGGCGTGTTTCCGGTGTTCCGCCCAGGTGTTGTTCGCCCGCGTCCGAGGGGATCATCAAGTTGCGCGGCATGAAATCGCGGTGCACGTAGACGCTGGGCCAGGCCAGGTTGCGCTCGATGATCAAGGCAAACATGGTGTCCAGGGTCTGGCGCAGCTTGCCTTCCACGGTGATGCCGCGGTGGCGTGCCAGGTACCAGTCGGGAAAGAGCTCGAGCTCGCGCCGCAGCAGCGCTTCGTCATAGGGCGGCAGCACCCCGGGCCGGGAGGCCTGCTGCCAAGTGACCAGCGCATCGACCGCCTGCAGGTAGCGCCCCAGGTTCGCCGACGGATGCTCGCGGTCGATCATCTGCATCATGGTGTGGCCGCCCAGGTCGGACAGCAGCATGAAACCCTGCGCTTCGTCCCAGGCCAGGATCTGCGGCACATTCAGGCCAGCTTCCTGCATCAGGCCGGCGACTTGCACGAAGGGGCGGCAGTTTTCCTTGTCCGGCGGCGCATCCATGATGATGCGGCTGCCTTGGGCGGCATCAATGCGGAAATAACGCCGGAAACTGGCGTCGGCGGAGGCCGGCCGCAAGGTGGCAGGCAGGAGTTGCTGGGATGCTGCCAGAGCGGCAAGCCACTGGTGGAAGGCGGCCTCGCGTTCGGGTGAGGTCCAGGCAATGGCGGTCTCGGGCATGGGGGTGGCGCCAGGGCGCGCGTCTGTTGGGGTCATGGATAATCCATTCTACAAACCCCGCCCATGTCAAAGCCCGATTCCTTCGATCTGCCGAATACCCGATGCGCCCGATGCGAGACTTGAACCCCAGGGCGTCCTGCTCCGCCACCGGTCCCCGCGCCATGCTGCCGTCGCTGGCTTTGCTGGCCGCCGCTTTGCTGCAGGCCGGGCTGGTGCGCGCACAGGAAGCGGCGCCTTCCCAGAACGAGTCCGTGCAGTTGCGCAGCAGCCCACGGCTGCAGGAGCAGGTGCCAGCGACGCAGCGCAGCAGCTTGCCGACCTTTCTCTTCAGCGACATCTTGAGCGGCCGCCCAGACCTGGAGATGACGGCTGAGGGTCGGGTCGAGCTGCGTCGCGGCGATACGGTGATCCGGGCCGACCGGCTCGAGTACTACCAGCCCGATGATCTGGCCAAGATGCGCGGCAATGTGCGCATCAACCGTGCCGGCAATGTGTTCGAGGGGCCGGAGCTGGAACTCAAGGTCGATGCCTTCGAGGGTTTTTTCACTCGGCCGGACTATAGCTTCCTGGGTAACGATGCCCATGGCAAAGCCGAAAGAGTGGATTTTCTTGACGAGAACCGGGCGGTGATCCGCAACGCGACCTTTACCACCTGTCAGCGTAAGCCAGGACCGAGCTGGGTGCCCGACTGGATGCTACGCGCTACGACCATGCGTATCGATAACGAGGACGAGTTGGGCGAAGCCGACGATGCGAAGCTAAGTTTCAAGGGGGTTACCTTTTTGTCCGTGCCATCGGTCAGTTTTTCTTTGAGCGAAAAGCGCAAGTCCGGCTTTCTGGCACCTACCTTTGGCGTTGGCAGTACCAGCGGTACCGAGGTGACCGTGCCTTATTACTGGAACATCGCACCCAATCGCGATGCCACGCTTTTTCCAACCCTTATGAGTAAGCGTGGCATCAATTGGGGCGGCGAGTTCCGTTACCTGGAGCCGCTCTACATGGGGGGCCTGCGTGTCGACTACATGCCCAACGACACGCTCCGCGGAAAAGATCGTTGGGGCTATGCCTATTCGCATCAAGGTGCGCTTGAGACGGGGATGCCGGCTATTGGCAATCTCGGTCTCAGTCTCAAGTTTAACCGCGTCAGCGACGACAACTACTGGCGCGATTTCCCCAACGCCTCGAATGCCATGACGCAGCGGCTGCTGCCCAATGACGCCACGATCAGTTGGGGGCGGGGGTTTTATTCGGCCACCTTGCGCACGCTCAAGTGGCAGACCCTGCAGGACCCGGACTCACCGATCACGCCGCCTTACGACCGGCTGCCGCAACTGGCAGCGCGCTATGCCAGGCTGGATGCCGGGGGCTTCGAATTCTCGCTGGACGGCGACTACACCCAATTCGAGGCCGACCGACGCCTGACCAAGCAACCGAACAGCCAGCGCAGCTTGCTGCTGGGGCAGATCAGTCGCCCTTTTCTCAGTGCTGCCGGCTTCATTACGCCCAAGTTGCAACTGCACTCGACCTCCTACCAGTTCGATGGTGTGCTGTCTTCCGGGGCCACCACGGCCACCCGTACGGTGCCGACTTTCAGCCTCGATACCGGTTTGGTATTCGAGCGTGATGCCAGTTATCTGGGGCGCGACTTCCGCCAAACCCTGGAGCCGCGCCTGTTCTACGTGAATACGCCCTACGTTGATCAAAGTTATCTGCCCAATTACGACTCGGGTGCCAACGACTTCAACTTTGCCAGTATCTATACCGAGAATGCTTTCAGCGGCCACGACCGCATTTCCGACAACAACCTTCTGACGGCCGGTGTGAGCACGCGTCTGCTGAATCCGGACACGGGTTCGGAGACCGCGCGTTTTGGCATTGCGCAGCGTTACCGCTTTGCGGATCAGAACGTTACCTTACCCGGCGGCACGCCGACCAAGGAAAGCCTGAGCGATGTGCTGCTGGGTGCCGGCTTTAACTGGGATGACCGCTGGGCGTTCGATTCGGTTGTGCAATACAACCCGACGACCGAAAAGTCGGTTCGCTCCACGGTCGGTGCGCGCTACAGTCCGGGGAATTACCGCGTGCTCAATCTAGCCTACCGCTTCCAGCGCAACATCAGCGAATTGGCCGATATCGGCTGGCAGTGGCCGCTCAACGCCCTGTGGGGTGACAAGGGGCAGGATCTCGGCCAGGGCCGGGGCCAGGGTTCAGGGCGCTGGTACAGTGTGGGCCGCCTCAACTACAGCCTGAAAGACAGCCGGATGGTCGATTCCATCGTCGGCTTTGAGTACGATGGCGGTTGCTGGCTGGGCCGCATCGTGTTGGAACGCCTGCGGACAGGCTTTGCGTCGACCAGCGAGCGCATCATGTTCCAGCTCGAATTCGTCGGTTTTTCGCGGGTGGGTATCGATCCCCTGTCCACACTGCAGAGAAACATCCCGCGCTACCAGCTGCTGCGTCAGCAAATCAGTTCGCCCAGCCGTTTCAGCAATTACGATTGACCCATCATGATCCATCGAGTCTCGGCCCCGAGTGTGGCCTGTCTGCTTATTTTGACCGCTCTGTCGGTTCAGGCCCAGGGGCTGCGGCCGGCTACGCGCACGTCGCCAGCGGCAAGCACCGTGACGGCGGCGCAAGGGGCGGTACGCCAAGCCGACTTCATCGTTGCAGTGGTCAATTCCGAGCCTGTGACGAACCATGACGTGGCGGTCGAGTTGCAGCGCATGCAGCAACAGTATGCCCAGCAGCGTCAAGCGCTGCCTGACACACGTGAGCTCACGCGCCAGGTGCTTGAACGTCTGATCAACGAGAAGGCACAGCTGCAGCTGGCACGCGAAACAGGCATCAAGGTGGATGAGCCATCGGTTGACCAGGCCGAACAGAGCGTCGCGTTGCAGAACCAGCTGAGTGTGGCCGAGTTGCATCGCCGTATTGCGCAGGATGGTGTCGACCCCAAGCAGTTTCGCGAACAGTTGCGCAATCAGCTTCTGCTCACGCGCCTGCGCGAGCGCGAAGTCGAGCCGAAGGTGCGTGTCAGCGATCTGGAAGTCGAGCAGTATCTGCAGGAGCAGTTGGCGGTTAGCAATGTACCGGCCAATCAGGTGATCAATATCGCGCAGTTGCTCGTGGCGGTGCCAGAGAATGCCAGCGAAACTCAGGTGGCTGCGCTGCAGGCCAAGGCGCAACGTGCACTGGAGCGCGCGCGCGCGGGCGAGGACTTCACCGTCCTGGCGCGCGAACTTTCGGATGCGGCTGATCGTGCCAGTGGTGGACAACTCGGTTTGCGCCCGGCCGACCGTTACCCTCCGCTGTTCCTGGACGCGACCCGGTCGCTGGCGGTCGGCGGCATCTCGGAACTGGTGCGTTCCGGCGCAGGCTTTCACATCCTCAAGCTGGTGGAGAAGCGCAATGCCGGTTTGCCGCCGATGGTCATCACGCAAAGCCATGCCCGCCATATTCTGCTGCGTCCGAATGCGCAACTGAGCGAGGCGGCAGCGCGCGACAAGCTCAATGATTTCCGTCGGCGTATCCAGACCGGCCAGACTGACTTCGCTACGCTGGCACGCGAGAATTCGCAGGACGGCAGTGCGGAGCAAGGCGGCGATCTGGGTTGGGCTTATCCCGGCCAGTTCGTGCCCGAGTTCGAGGCGGTCATGAACCGGCTGGCACCCGGACAGATCAGCCAGCCACTGATCTCGCGTTTTGGCGTGCACCTGATCCAGTTGCTGGAGCGACGCAACACCACGCTGGGCGAGCGCGAGCAGCGCGAGATGGTGCGTAACATGCTGCGCGAAAAGAAGCTGGATGAGGCCTATGCCAATTGGGCGCGGGACGTGCGTGCCCGCGCCTATGTCGAAATGCGCGAACCGCCGCAGTGAATATGACCCCCATGCCCGGCACGGTCGTGTCTTCGCAGCCCCCCCGGGGGGCTGAGCCCCGGGGCTCCAAGCCTGTCTGCGCAGGCGTGGAGGGGTTGAAGAGGGGTTTGCTTCTGACGGCTCCACGTTTCGCGCCTCGGAGCGGCCCGGTGGCGCTCAAGGTCTCACGACGATGAAACACATTCCGCGCAAACGCTTCGGCCAGCATTTTCTGACCGATGACGCGATCATTGATGGCATTGTTCGCACCATTGATCCGCGTCCTGGCCAGGTGATGGTCGAAATCGGGCCTGGCCTGGCCGCGTTGACGCAGCCGCTGGTTGAACGTCTGGGGCGCCTGATCGTGATCGAACTGGATCGCGATCTGGCGGCACGGTTGCGTGCCCATCCACAACTCGAGGTGCTTGAGTCCGATGTGCTCAAGGTAGATTTCACGCAGCTGGCCCAAACGCACAGCGGGGCGAAGCTGCGCGTGGTCGGCAACCTGCCCTACAACATTTCCACGCCCATCCTGTTTCATCTGCTCGAGCATGTGCGTGCGGTGCAGGACCAGCACTTCATGCTGCAAAAGGAAGTGATCGACCGCATGGTGGCCGAGCCGGCCACTTCCGCCTACGGCCGCCTGAGTGTGATGTTGCAATGGCGGTATGCCATGGAAAATGTGCTGTTCGTGCCGCCCGAGAGCTTTGATCCGCCGCCGCGTGTGGACAGTGCCGTGGTGCGCATGGTGCCGCGGCCTGATCCGGCACCGGTGGACGTGAAGCGCTTGAGTGAGATCGTGCAGGTGGCATTCAGCCAGCGGCGCAAGCTGTTGCGCCACACGCTGGGCCGCTGGCTGGAAGAAAAAGGCCTGGCGGGCGACTTCGACCTGCAGCGCCGTGCCGAGGAAGTGCCTGTGCAGGAGTACGTGGCCTTGGCGCAAGCTGTGCCAGCATGAAAAAAGCCGCTGCACTTGCAGTGGCTTGGTTCGGGATCATCATCAACACAGCGCGCAAATGACTGGACCGCGGGCGCCCGCAGAACTGGCTTCGCCAGGCTGCTGGGTGCGTCTCCCCGCCACCGAAGGATGCGCGGGGGGAAGGCGCATCGCGCCTCAGGGGGGGGTTAACCCATTACGCTGCGGCGAGCCAGTAACCGGCGTTGAAAGGGCTGCTCATGCGCAGCGCCAGCGGCGACACGTCGAGCAGCTTGTCGGTCGGCATTTTTTCGCCGGCCTCTTCACCCAGGTCGATGCCGGTGGCCACCGGTTCGCCTTCGACCCCCTCCGTCTTAGCCTCATTCGCCCGTTCTGCTTGGCTGGTTTGTGCAGAACGGGCTACAGAAAAGAATAGAAACACCGGAATGGAATCTTCCGGTCGCTCCAGTAGTCGGCGGCGTCGCGGAAGATGTCGAGCAGCTGCTCGCGCGCCTCCTTGTCGAACTTGGCGTTCGCCGGAATGTGCTCCAGCACGGCAATGAAGCCGGGCTGCGGACCGGACTTGTGCAGCGGATCGGTCATGCAGTCGTACAGGGCGTCGAAGTTCTTGCCCACATTGGCCGCCAGCATGAACTGCTGGGCAATCAGGTCCAGCACGTCCTGCTTCGACTGGGCATTGGCCAAGTTGGCGTAAAGGAAGTGGTGGCCCAGGCCCTGGGCGGCTTCCTGCAAATCCTGCACCCGGAAGGCACGGATCGATTGAACGATATTGGTTCTAACAGTACGAAGTGGTGTTTCCATCATCCCCGCGTCACTTTCTTGAAAAACATAAACCCTCTAGCTACGGCACGATCCGGCGAAAACTCGCATAGTGATCGGCCGTGTAATAACAGGCATCCGGCGTCCTGGGTGCGCCGCCACACACAATCCGGCGGGCTCCCCGGTCACGCGAGCCCGATGTCGGCACGGTATATTCGCGGTAGTAGCCGCGTTTGCTGGCCGGGAGCATGCGCTCGCGGTTGCCAAATACCGTGCCATCCTTCTCGTATGGAAACGGGCCGCCCTGATGAATCAGGCGATAGGTTTCCACACCCTGGCGGGGCAATTCCGCCACTGATACCGTCATGGCCGCATCGGCTACGGCAGGGCTTCTGGCCTGCACCAGATTGGGAACCCATGCTGCCGCAAGCAAGAAGCCAGTGAGTGCTAACTTGAAGCCTGTGCTATGCGCCATGAAACCAAGCCTGTCAATACCCTCGGGTTAACCCGAAAAGTTCAAGGCCATGAGTGTCGCTGATTTGGTCCCAAAAAGCAAGAGGCTGCTCAAAACTTGAGCAGCCTCTTGCAAACGGAAAAGAGAAGCTAGTTGGTGCCAACTAGCACTTTTATCCTTTTCAGCTTAGCGACCTGCGTTGGCGTCGGCAACCGTCAGGGCCGTCATGTTGACGATGCGGCGCACCGTGGTGCTGGCCGTGAGGATATGCACGGGTTTGGCTGCACCCAGCAGCACCGGGCCAATGGCAATGTTGCCGCCGGCGGCCGTCTTGAGCAGGTTGTAGGCAATGTTGGCCGCATCGATATTGGGCAGCACCAGCAGGTTGGCCGCACCGGTCAGCGTGCTGTTGGGCATCAGGGCGGCGCGGGCCGCGCCGTCCAGGGCCACGTCGCCATGCATTTCGCCGTCGGCTTCCAGCCAAGGCGCCTGCACGCGCAGCAGATCCAGTGTCTGGCGCATTTTGACCGCGCTGGGCTGGTTGCTGCTGCCGAAATTGGAGTGGCTCAGCAGGGCCGCCTTGGGACGCAGGCCGAAGCGAAGCATTTCTTCCGCCGCCATGATGGTGATCTCGGCCAACTGTTCGGCCGTGGGGTCGTAATTGACGTGGGTGTCGACCAGGAACAGCTGACGGTCCGGCAGCAGCAGGCCATTCATGCAGGCATAGGTGTTGACGCCGGCGCGTTTGCCGATGACCTGATCGATGTACTGCAAATGCAGGCCGGTGCTGCCCCAAGTGCCGCAAATCAGACCATCGACGTCGCCCTTGTGCAGCAACATGGCGCCAATCAGGGACAGGCGACGACGCATTTCGATCTTGGCGATCGGAATGGTCACGCCCTTGCGCTCGGTCAGGCGGTGGTAGGTCTGCCAGAAGTCGCGGTAACGGTGGTCCTGTTCGACATTGACGATGTCGTAATCCTGGCCTTCTTTCAGGCGAAGTCCGAATTTCTCGACGCGCTGCGCGATGATGGCCGGGCGGCCGATCAGCGTCGGGCGAGCCAGGCCCTCGTCGACCACGATCTGGGCGGCACGCAGCACGCGCTCGTCCTCGCCCTCGGAATACGCCACGCGCCGTTTGGTCGCTTTCTTGGCGGCCGTGAAGATCGGCTTCATGGTGGTGCCGGACGCATAGACGAAGCTCTCCAGCTGCTCGCGATAGGCGTCCATGTCGGCGATGGGGCGCTGGGCCACGCCGCTGTCAGCTGCTGCCTTGGCGACGGCCGGCGCAATCTTGATCATCAGGCGCGGATCAAACGGCTTGGGGATCAGGTAGTCCGGGCCGAAGGCCAGCTTCTCGCCGGCATACGCCGCGGCGACCACCTCGCTCTGCTCGGCCTGTGCCAGTTCGGCAATCGCGTGAACCGCCGCGATTTCCATTTCCATGGTGATGGTGGAAGCACCTGCATCCAGTGCACCGCGGAAGATGTAGGGAAAACACAGGACGTTGTTGACCTGGTTCGGGTAGTCGGAACGGCCGGTGGCCATGATGGCGTCATCGCGTACGGTCCGGACTTCTTCCGGCGTGATTTCCGGCGTCGGGTTGGCCAGCGCGAAGATGATGGGCCTGGCTGCCATGCGCTTGACCATGTCGGGCTTGAGCACGCCGCCGGCCGACAGGCCGAGGAACAGGTCGGCGCCCTCGATGACTTCGGAGAGCGTGCGGGCACTGGTTTTCTGGGCGTACTGGATCTTGTCTTCGTCCATCAGCTCGGTGCGGCCTTCATAGACCACGCCGGCCAGGTCCGTGACCCAGATGTTCTTGCGCGGGATGCCCAGCTTGACCAGCAGGCCCAGACAGGCCAGGGCTGCCGCGCCAGCACCCGAGGTCACGAGCTTGATCTGCTTGGGGTCCTTGCCAGCGACCTTGAGGGCGTTGAGGATGGCCGCCCCCACCGTGATGGCGGTGCCATGCTGGTCGTCGTGGAAGACCGGGATCTTCATGCGTTCGCGCAGCTTGCGCTCGATGTAGAAGCAGTCCGGGGCTTTGATGTCTTCGAGGTTGATGCCGCCAAAGGTGGGCTCCAGCGCAGCAATGATCTCAACCAGCTTTTCGGGGTCCTTCTCGTTGATCTCGATGTCGAAGACATCAATGCCGGAGAACTTCTTGAACAGAACCGCCTTGCCTTCCATCACCGGTTTGCCGGCCAACGGTCCGATATCACCCAGGCCCAGCACAGCGGTGCCGTTGGTGACGACGCCGACCAGGTTGCCGCGTCGGGTGTATTTGAAGGCGGCCGCCGGATCCTTGACGATTTCCTCACATGGTGCGGCGACGCCGGGTGTATATGCCAGTCCCAGGTCGTGCTGGTTGACCAGCTGCTTGGTGGGTGCAATGGAAATCTTGCCGGGGGCGGGGAACTCGTGGTACTCAAGCGCGGCGCGGCGCAACTCATCACGTTTATCGTTCGACTTCGGGGTCGTGTTGGACATGCATCGTCTCCTGCTGCAACCAGGTTGGCGGAAAAAGCAAACCGTAAGCCAATCCGTCAGCTTCTGTAAGGGATGGAATTGTAGACCTCGAAATAACTCGATCGATACGTGGAATTACTGCAAATGGGTCGCTCGCTTTTTACTTTTACGCAAAGACGAAAAGGGAAAGCGTTTGATCGAAGCGCAATGGCGAAATGCTTTTGCCAAACCGGAAGATAGGTTCAAGCGGCGGGGCTGATGCCGTCGAAGGACGGCGCTGGCAGATGCATGGAGCACTATTGCCCAAGCCATTTCAGAAGCTCGGCCATGCGTTCCTGGGCGCCGGTATCAAATCCATCAATCCCGATGCGCCTGAGGATGTCTTCGCCTTCGGGACTGGATGACAGTGTCAGCAACTCCTTCTGGATCAGCTTGATCTGCTCCGGGCGGATTTTCCGGCTGGCGACCAGCGGGAAATAGGGCTGGGCCACGCTCTTGTGCAGCAGGCGAAAACCATTCTTGTCCATCTTCCTGGCCAAGCCGGAATAGGAGGCAATGGCGCCGACATCGGCGAACTGGTTGTCGAGATAAAAACCAACGGCAGCCTGTTCCCGTACGTGCTGAACCTTTTCCTTGGACAGGTCAATTCCCCGATCCCGCAATTCGGCGGCGCAAAAGCGGGACATGTAGGACACCTGCTCGGGCATGGCAATGCGCTTGCCCCTGGCCTCGGCAAGCGTGGTCAGAGGGGAATTCTTGGGCACGATGATGAAGCAGTGTCCGTCCGGCTTGGCGCTGGCGACATAGCTGTAGCCGTCATCACGCATGGCGCGGGCCGGATAGTCGCTCGGGCGCGCCATCACGAATTCGAATCGTCCGGCTTTCATGCCGTTTTCCAGCGTCAGGAATTCGCGCGCAAAGACCACGTTGACCTTGGCTTTCAGGGCGCCGCCGATCACATTGGCCAGGCCCTGGTACTTGGCAATGACCTGGGCGTGGTCGAGGCCGCCGGAGGTGCCCTCACTGATGGCCAGGATCACGGTACTGTTTGCCGGCGTCGATCCGCATAACAGCAGGCACCCAGCAAGAAGCAATTCTGACAGTGAGAACAAGGGTCGCATCTCTGATCCGATGAAGGGAAGAAAGGTTAAATCATAAAAAAAGCCTTCCCGAGCGCTTCGGGAAGGCTTATCCGCACGTTGTCAGGTTACTGATTGACCGGCGATTTCGGATCCAATAGGTAGGCCACAAGGTCCTTCAGCTGCGTTTCCGTCAGACCGTTCAAATGACCGAAGCGGGGCATGTTGGTGCAGGCGTTGAAGGCCTTGGCGTTGTAAAGTTTGCCCCATGTGTATTCCACCATCGCCTTGGCGGCCGGGCTGTTGGGGTCGGTCACACCACGTATCTTCCCGAAGTTGTACAGGCTCGGGCCCAGCGTGCCAAAGGAGATCTCTTTTTTAGTGAGTTGGTGGCAAGCGAAGCAGTTACCACCATTGACAGTGCCGGGTTTGTTGTTCCAGGCCATGCCAACGCCGCTTTGGGCAATCTTCTCGGCCTTGGTCCAGTCGCCTAGAAACTTGCCGTCCGACGGCGGCTTGATGGTTGCCATCTGCGCAGCTTCAAGACGGGCGCGTAGCTTCTCATCTAGATCCTTGCCGTTCATTTCGGCCTCAGAGCATGCGGCCTGGATTTCATCCTGATTCAGGCGATCCACGGTAGCAATGCCCTTTGTCTCGAAGGAGCGGAAGAACATTTCCTGGGCAGCTTTTTTGTAATCTTCACGGCCTACCGTGGCACAACCGGCCAGTACGGCGGCAGAGACAGCGACGAGAATGAAGGTGGTTTTTTTCATGTTGATTTCTCCTAGCCCGGATTAACGCTTGATGGTGGGGGCAAGCGAGGGGACGCCTTTGCCGTTCACACCCATGTAGACCGACAGAGCGACGGTGGCTTCAGACCCGAACTTGGGATGCGGGAAGCGCTGCAAGCGCAGGCAATCGTTCAGGCGCTGCTGCATGGGCCAGAGCTGGCTGTTGCTGACACGGTACGCCGGCCAGGAGGTGAAGGCACGTCCGGCGGGGCCGTTCTTGGTCAGGTTGGGCAGACCTTGCAGACGAATACGCTTGTCATCCGCGTTGTGGCAAGTTGCGCAGGAGAAGTCATAGGGACCGGCACGGTAAAAGAAGGCCTGTTTGCCCAGTTCATACATGCGCTTTTCTTCGGGATGGTCTTGGGGTACATTGACCGGCATGCCTTTGGACTGGGTCACGACATAGGTGGCCAGAGAGATGATGTCCTTGTGGTCACCCTTGTTGTACTCGGCGTCCTTGACGTCCTTGCCCTGCAGCGTGCGCATGCAATAGGACAGCCGCATTTCAAGGTCCATCACTTTGCCGGCATCGGCAAAGTAGCGCGGAAGCTGCACGTAAACACCTTTCAGAACGCCCGGGCCGAAGCCGAGATCGCATTGTTCGAGGGAGGTATTCTTGGGACCGGCCTTCTTCTTCCAGAGTTCTTCACCCTTGGCTTCCCAGAGGTCCGCAGGATTGCCATCAGCAATCATTTCACGATACTGGTCGATGGCTTTTTCGGCTTCGGACTGAGCGAGCGCTGGGCCCGTCGACAGCATGCCGGCTGCAACGACACAGCCCAGCACCTTCAAGTTGGATGTGATCATTTTGTCTCCTTCAAGATAATCAAGAAACCGTTGCTTCGTCGGTGCGGCTGTCGCCCTTGTTGTCTTTCCAGCTGATGCTGATCTTGTCGCCAGCCTTGGCGCCCTTGACCACGAACTGCAGGAA